>Ga0208863_1001700_pt1 | contig 12966 bp, 14 predicted proteins | sample RifOxyD3_FD_184040 | JGI IMG/M metagenome (GOLD analysis project Ga0208863, IMG submission 184040) | Soil microbial communities from Rifle, Colorado - Rifle Oxygen_injection D3 (SPAdes) | ecosystem: Environmental > Terrestrial > Deep subsurface > Rock core/Sediment | place: Rifle, Colorado...
CGTTCATGAAGCCTCCTTTTTCGTGACTTTGAGCAGTCCACGTTAGAGAAGGCTTCATTTATTATTCTGGAACTGTCAAACTTTTGTTGTCCCCCGGCAAAGCCGGGGGTTTACCTTAAGGAAATTATGTCAGCAACAACAATGGCTCATGTTCGTATTGATGAGCAGGTAGAAAGAGACGCTTCGGAAACTCTTTCCGCCATGGGGCTTTCTCTCTCGGAAGCTGTTCGGCTTTTATTAGTCCGGATAGTTGCCGAAAAGGCCTTGCCGTTTGAAGTTAGGGTTCCTAATGCCTTGACCGTCAAAACCCTTAAAGCTTGCGACCAAGGCAATGACTTGCATCCCTGCAAGGACGCTGATGATATGTTTCAGAAGCTCGGGATTTGATCCATGCGTCAGCCAGTTTATTCCGGCCAGTTCCAGCGGGATGTCAATCGTTTACGCAAGCGCGGCAAGGATATGGAAAAGCTCAAGGCGGTTGTGCAATGACAGGGGCATAACTAAATGTTCGGAAAATATAATGCATTTTCAACAGCCCCTAAATGAAACCGTTTATCGATTTGCATACCCACTCAACCTGCTCGGACGGACTGCTGACGCCGACCGCTTTACTGTCTCTTGCCGACCGTCGGGGACTTGCGGCCATTGCCCTCACCGATCACGACACCGTCGCAGGTATTCCAGAAGCCCTTGCCCACAGTAGAGTCATCGGGGTTGATTTTCTTCCGGGCATAGAGATAAGCACCCGCCTTGAGGGGATTTCGCTTCATATTCTGGGATATGGCTTCAACCATGAATATCCCGGGTTCCTTGCCTTTTTGACAAGGCTGCAGCAGGCCAGACATCACCGAAACCAAGGGATCATTGGGCGTCTGCAGGCCCTCGGCATCTCCATAACCAGTGATGATTTGGCCCGGATTGCCGGAGACCAGGCAGGTCGTCCCCATTTTGCCCGTCTGCTGGCGCAAAGAGGCCTGGCAAAAGATACTCGGGATGCTTTCTCGCGTTATCTTAAGCGCGGCAGCCCGGCCTTTGTTGAACATGTCAAGCCACAGGCGCGCGAAGTAATCAGCCAGCTTGAACAAGCAGGGGGGCTGGCGGTGCTTGCCCACCCAGCTTGTTCGGATCCTGGCCTTGAAAAAATTCCAGACCTTGTTGCTCAGCTCAAAGAGTACGGGTTGGTTGGAATTGAGACCTTTTATCCCACCCACTCAAAAAAGGTATGCCGTTTTCTGCAAACGCTTGCCGCACAACATGGACTGCTTATGAGCGGCGGCACGGATTATCATGGGGATCCGCAATCTGCCACGCCCTTGGGTGGCAATGCCAAGACCATCCGCATTCCTCTTCAGCTCCTGCATGATATCAAACAGAGGCTGGCAAGATAGGCAAAAGGTTACGACGGTTTTGCTGTTTTTTACTTGAAAGTGCTAATATTCCGCAGTGATCTCATCATTCCTGAATGTCTTGACCGGTAATTCCTGTCTTTTTTTTGTATGCTTTCTTAAGCGCATTACCCAACATCATCCGCAAATCGTCATATTCGTGAGTCAGTCCGGAGAAGAAGATCAGAAAGAGGTAGATAACGAAGGTAATTGAGGTTGCTACTGTTAGATAGACGAAGGCCTGCAATCTGATACTTGCACCACTCAACAATTCCCAATCCGTCGGTGACGGCAGCCAGAGAGATGGCAACCCGGCTGCCGCCGCCAGTAGCACTGGAAGGAGAATCAGCCTCAGCACCTGTCTGTTGGCCACTTGTAACTGCCGGTTGAAGTTAATCATAAAATAACCGCTGCCAATGACCAGCGAGACAAATGAAGCAATAACAGCGCCGGGTATCCCCCATTGTCTGACCATGAAAAAACTCAAGAGCAAATTGCTGGCACTTATGAGGATGCCACTTCTCATTTCATGGTGGGGGATACCGATGCCGCGTGACATCAGCCGTCCGACACCCATGATCAGATAGAGGGCGAAACCCATAACCAGGAATCTGGCCGCCACCGCTGCCGCCTCGAAGCCTTCCTTTCCCAGCCACAGATGTATCAGCTGTTCCGCATGTAACACCACGATACAGGACACCGGCACGATAAGCAAAGCGATAATGCTTGTCCCCCGCAGGTAGAGTTGTTTGATCTCTTCATCCCGTCCAGCGGCTTGTAATTGTGAGGTGGTTGGGGTCAAAATGGGCAATACTATGGCGGCCAGTGAATTGGTAGTATTGGCGATTTTGGCCCCCACCTCGTACATGCCCACCATCGCGGTGCTGCGGAAAATCCCAAGAAGTACCTTGTCTATCTGTTCGTTGACAACCTCAGCGATAGCTACTACCTGGATGGAAAGTCCGTACTTGAACAAGCGGCGAAACATTTTATAGGTGTGTCGGTTTGCTCTGAGGTACAATTTTGGCACTATACGGAAAGCGAATATCACGATGACGAGCAGATCAAGCAGGGCATAAGCAAACGCGTTAAAGGCCAACCCCGGTAAACCAAAGCCGAAATGGAGCCAGAGCAGTACCCCACAGAAACTGAAGGTTTGGGTAACGCTTAGCAATTTATTGAAAATGTCGTAACGTAGCAACCCGGTGATTACACCTTTGAAAGGTGAAGCCAGCAGACGAAGACACATGACCGCTATCAAGGCGAAATAAACGAAGGAGACTTCATCGGCAGAAACGTTGGCAAAATCAAAAGATCCCAGCAACTGTTCTCTGAACAGCAGGGCCAGCAGGGTGAGCAGGATGCCAAGGGCAAGGTAGAAAAGAAAACCGGCACTGACCACGCTGGACAGTTGGTCATGCTCCTCTTTGATGTGGTATTCAGCGATATGCTTGTTAAACGAGGTCCCGATCCCCATTTCTGCCAGGGAGAAATAAGCGACAATCGCTTCCAGCAATACCCAGGCACCGAAAGCTTGTACTCCGACCTGGCTGATGATATACGGGGTGGCGATTAAGCCAAGAGCTATACTCCAGCCGCGGCCCATGATGGCGAAAAAGGCGTTCCGGCGGATAGTGTGTTTCATCAGCAATCAGCTCCGTACTAAAGATGATAACTTCTTGAAAGGAACTTCTGCACCACAATAATTACCTCAACTCTTTTAATCAATTAAGTCTTGAATTACCAGCAAAAAACCAAACCGCTCCCACATCCTTGACGTTGGTTAGAAAGCAGGGTATAGAAATTTCTATTGTCGAATATAATTAGTCCTGAATCTCTATTCAACGGTATAAATGATTTAATGAGCGGAGACCTTTGATTTGGATAAAATCCTGACACCGTTTTCCTCCCCTTTGAGTCTGGCTTTGATTTTGAGTTTGGCTGGGCTGATATTGTTGCTTGGTCGGCGCCGCTCGGCGGGGACAGGATTGTTGCTGGTGGCGTTGGCCGGATTGGGCCTGTGTTCCCTGCCGGTGGTAGCCGATATCCTGCTTCGGTCGCTGGAAGGGCGTTATCCCGAAATTTCCGCCGTAGAATTGCCATCTGCCGAGGCTGTAATTGTGTTGGGCGGTGGGGTTAATCCCAGAGCGAAAAGTCGGCTTTATCCTGATCTTCAGTCGGGAGCCGATCGAGTCTGGCATGCAGCGCGGATTTTTCACGCAGGAAAAGTCCCGCTGGTGATCCTCGCCGGTGGTGTGATTCCCCGGCTGGGGGTCGAAATTAGCGAGGCCGAGGCGATGCGGATATTTCTCGCCAATCTGGGGGTACCAACTAACGTCATACGGTTGGAAGAACGCAGCCGCAATACCCATGAAAATGCTGTGTTTACTGCCGAGATGCTGCGGGAATCTGGCCTTACCCGGGTTTTGCTGGTGACTTCGGCCCTGCACATGTCCAGAGCAATGGCGACGTTCCGGGCTGTCGGAGTGGAGGCCGTTGCGGCTCCCACCGATTTCATGGTCCGGGAAGAGCCGGCCCAACTGTTACACTGGCTACCGGATGTCAGGTCTCTCGCCATAAGCACCGCTGTTCTGCATGAATATCTGGGATTGTGGGTTTATCATCGCCGTGGCTGGGCGTAATAAATAGCGGCAAAAGAAATATAAGGATATCAGATACATAAAGCAGTGTTTGGACTATACACTTCTTAATCGGGCCATACTACTTGATAAACGGGTTGCGGATCTTGGTCGATGCAGACGGCGAACCCTTGACTGAGGTGTGAAGATTGCAGCGGAACGAAGAAGAAAAGAAAATCAATATTCTTTATTTTACCAGTTTCGGCACCCTGAAGGGAGGCGGGCAACGCAGTCTGTTTTATTTGCTGCGGGGCTTGAACCGGAATATCTTTAACCCGGTCGTAGTCTGTCCGGAACCGGGTGAACTGGTTGACAATCTCCGGGCACTCGGCATCGTCACCCTGATCATGCCGTTTAAAAGATTCCGGCAGTTGAGCGTTAGTTTTGGGTGGCGGATCTTTCGTCTGATTCGGGAACAACGGATAAACCTGGTCCATACCGACGCCCCGGCGGAAACCTTTTACGCTGGTATCGCGGCCCGTCTGGCCAGGGTTCCTCTGATCTGGCATATTCGGGTCAGCGATGCCGGCCCTGCTGATCGTCTGCTGGCGGCTCTTGCCACCCGCTTATTCATGGTCGCCAGTTCCTTGCGGATGCGCTTTCCCTCTACCCCTGCCGACAAGCTGGTTCCCATCATCAACGGCATTGACGTGGCGGAGTTTGACGCCCGGCCGCTTGTCGGGATTCGGGGGGAAATCGGGGTTGGCTCCTCCACCTTGTTGATTGGCTGTATTGGTCGACTGGAGGAAATGAAAGGTCAAGAATACCTGATCAGGTCGGTTAAATTGCTCAGTGACCGAGTCGGAGATTTTCGGGTTCTACTTATCGGCGCGGCAGAAGGGAATTACCGGAAAAAACTGATGACCTTGATGCGTGAGCTTAAGGTCGAAGGGTATTTTATTCAGCTTGGTTTTCGGCAGGATACCCCAGGCATTATCAAGGAACTTGATCTTCTGGTCTCAGCCTCTTCCTTTGGCGAAGGGCTTTCCCGTGTGATTCTGGAGGCGATGGCGGCAGGCAAACCGGTAGTGGCCACGGCGATTGGCGGGGCAGCCGAGGTCGTGGCAAAAGGGCTTACAGGTTATGTCGTGCCTGCTCGTGATCCGCAGGCGTTGTCAGAGGCTATGCTGCGCCTGCTAACTGATCCGGAGAAGCGGCTGGAGTTTGGCGCCCAAGGGCGGCGGCGGGTTGAGGATCATTTTTGCCTGGCGGATAACATTGCTACCACCGAACGCCTTTACCTGGAGATTCTGCAAAGTGGGCGCTAAAGCTGAGTTGAGCAGCTTGTCTGCTCCTACGAAACTTATACCCTCTGGGTGCAAGCAGTTGTGCAAAAAGCTTTATTTTGCCGCCCGAACGCTTCTATTATGGCCCATCGGTTTTCTGGCGGGCGGTTTTCGCCCCCCCCCCGATCCCGCTACAATCAGGGAGATTCTTTTCCTGCGTCACGACCGGATCGGAGATCTGGCCCTGTCGTTGCCGATCCTGCGGCGCCTGAAGCAGGCTTTCCCCGGCGCTCGTCTGACGGTGGTGGCCTCGCCATCCAACAGAGATATCCTGCGGCATAATCCTGATGTGGATGAGGTCTTCGTCTACCGGGGATTTGCCTCCTATCTCAAATTTGTGGCTCACCACCGGTTTGATCTGGCCATTGATCCTTTCCACAACGAACACCGATTGTTGCCGGCCGTCATGACCCTGTTGGCCGGCGCCAGTCATCGCATCGGTTTTGCTCTGGCTGGACGGGAGGTTTTCTTTACCCGGCCGGCGCCCTTTTATGACGAACATAAATCCTTTCACCAGCTCATGCAATTATTGCTGGACGGTCTTGATATCATCGAAACAACGGCAAGCGAGGTGACGGAAACTGTTTCCCTGATACCGTTGAGCCTGGAAGAAGAACGGAAAGCAGCGGCAATGACCGCCTCCCTATGCGACAAACGACTGGTCGCCATTCACCCCGGCGCCTTTTATCCGGCTCAAAAATGGCCCGTGGAACGCTTCACAGAAGTGGCCCAGGAGTTATCCAGCCAGGGATTTGGGATCCTTTTTTTCGCTCCGGCCAAGGAGTTTCCTGATTTTGATCCGACCAGGTACGGAGATGATTCCGGCATTGTGGTCATCCGGGAAACCTCAATGCGCCAATTTATCGCCATACTCAGTCGTTGTGAATTGCTTATCTGCAACAATTCTGGCCCGTTGCATTTAGCCTGGGCGTTGGGAATCAGTACCGTATCTCTGATGGGCCCTACCATCCCGGCAGTGTGGTGGCCGCAAGGTCTGGGGCATAAGGTGCTGCGTCGCGATCTGCCTTGCAGCCCTTGCAACTTGGCGGTCTGCCCGACCCATGAATGTCTGCGCAACATTACCGTGGCAGAGGTGCTATCTGCCGTTAACGAAGCAGTAAGCAATACGGAGGAAGATAAATGAAAAGCATCAGTATTATTCCCAGAAAAAATCTCGGCAGGATCATCCGTAAAGCTATTCAAGACCCGGTCTTTGCCTACAATTCTTTCCGCCGCCGCATTCTTTCGTTCCTGACTTATAAATTTGCTGACGGCTACAGTGCCTTTCCGGAAACGATCTCTCTTTTTCTTACCCGACGTTGCAACCTCAAGTGCGGCATGTGCGGTCAGTGGGGGGAGCGCGGAGTCTTCCGCAACTATTCTCCCGATATTCTCAAACAACAGCTTGAATTGCCAACCATTAAAAAATTGCTGCGCGAATGCAAACAATACCAGCCTACTATTACCCTTTTTGGTGGCGAACCTATGCTCCATCCAGACTGGCTGAATATCGTGCGGGCCGCCAAGGAAAACGGCCTGCGCTGCAATATCGTCACCAATGCGGTTTTGCTGCAACAGCATGTTAATGAGATAGTGGACTCCGGACTTGACGAGATCATCTTTTCACTCGACGGGCCACGGGAGGTGCATGACAGCAGCAGAGGGGTCCCCGGCACCTTTGATCGGGCTATGGAGGGCTTCGCACGTTTGCGGGAAATAAAAGAGCAACGTGGCCAGAAGAAACCATTTGTGACCATCAACACAACCATTAATCAGTACAGCCACCATTGTCTGACCGAAATTGCCGAGATCGCCGAGCGCATCGGCGCCTATCATCTAAATCTCCATCACCTGCTCTTTTTGAGCCAGGGAACTTGTGAACGACATGATAAGTTCTTCCGGCAGCGCTTCGGGATGCCTTCTCCCGACTGGTTCGGGTTTGTCCATGACACCCTGCCGGCCTTGGATCTGGATGTACTCTTCCGGGAGATGGACAAGATCCGTCAGCGTCAGAGCGGGGTGTCGGTGAGTTTTTATCCCAACTTTGAGGAGGATGAGATCCGTAAGTATTATACCGAATGGGAGTTTGAATCGAAGAGCTATGCTAACCGCTGCTTGAGCCCGTGGATGGTGGCCTATATCTTCCCTGACGGTTCGGTGCGTCCCTATCATTCCATGGATTATGAACCAGGCAATGTGTTAACGGAATCATTCACCAAGATATGGAACAACCAGCAATACCGCGAGTATCGGAGGGTAGTAAAGGAGATCGGCAAATTTGAGGTTTGCAGTAAGGGTTGCACGGAGCTTTATCGTTATTGAGGTAACTATCCAGCAACACCGCTTTGCTGCGAGTGTAGCTGATAGCTTTTTGAACTTTTTTTATGAATAAACCAAAAAATATTTAAAGCATTTCCATGATTGTCCGATTGGAAGAGAATTGTCTTGAGATAATTTGGGGCATAAATTGAATAGAGAGATTGTCCATATCATTACCAGGCTTGACCGGGGCGGTTCGGCGGATCTGGTTCTTAAGCTGGCGGCCGCGCAGCGAGAAAGGGGGCGCGAGGTTGCGGTTATCAGTGGTCGCACCGTCGATCCTGTGGCAGATTGCCAGGAATACCATCGGCAAACCGGAATCAAGATCGAATTTATTGACTGTCTGCAACGGGAGATTAATCCCTGGCTGGATCTGCAAGCCCTCTGGCGACTTTTTCTTCTGTTGCGGCAACGGCAGCCGGCTATCGTTCATCTTCATACCGCCAAGGCGGGGTTTATTGGCCGACTGGCTGCCAGAGCGGCTGGCCTCAAAGGGGTGGTGTACACCACCCATGGGCATATTTTTCATGGCTACTTCAACTGCTTGAAGACCGCCATCTTTATCCGCATGGAACAACTGGCCGCAGCCTGCGGCGGTTTGATCACTACCCTGTCGGAAGTGGAGAAACAGGATTTTGTTTGTCGGCGAATTGCCCCGGCCGCACAGATCATCCCCGTGCCTAACGGTTTGGATCTTGTCCCATTTATCACGGCACAACGGGGGGCCGTTCGCAGGGAAATCGGGTTGGATGAAGAGACACCGGTTATCGCCTGGGTCGGCCGCTTCGAACCAGTCAAGGGCCCGGAAATATTTCTGGAGGTCTGTCGACAACTACAGCGGCAATATGGCAGCCGACTCAAAGCGGTGATGGCAGGTGACGGAGCCCTGAATGAAAAAATCCGCCAGAAGCGGGAATTGTCCGGGTTGCATGATTTTCTGTTGCTACCCGGTTTCAGGCAAGATATAATTTCTTTTTTTACGGATATTGATCTGCTGGTCGTGACCTCTATCAATGAGGGGTTCGGCATGGTCATTCTGGAGGCTATGGCGGCTGGTAAACCTGTGGTGACCCATGACGTTGGCGGCATTGCGGAGCTGGTTGTTGACGGGGAAACTGGATTTCTCGTGCCACCCGGAGATGTGGACGCTATCTGTAGCCGTCTGAATCTGTTGCTCAACGACCGGGAACTTTATGCGGCCATGAGCCAAGCTGCTCGCCGGCGAGCCAAGACTTATTCATTGACAGCCATGACGGACAGATTTGACGTTATTTACCAGCAGGTTCAGCCGGCAAATTTGTCGGCCTTATACAATAATCGTTTATAAAAAACACAAAATTTTAGACTGCTCCAGAACGGTTACATAAAAAAAACGCACCCTTCAATCATACACTCGGAGTTTAAAGATGAGAGAGATTCAAAGAGCACTGGCAATAGGAAGTCATCCCGACGATATTGAGATCGGGTGTGGCGGCACTATCGCCAAGTGGGTGAAGGAATACGGAGTGGAATTCTATACGATGACCATGACCTCAGGTGAATCAGGCGGCAGCCCTGATCTAAGAATTAAGGAGCAGGAAGCCGCAGGCAGGTTACTGGGAGTACATAAGCATTTCTGGGGCGATTATCAAGACACCAAGCTTCCACTATGCAATGACCTGATTTCCGACATCGAAGGGGTGATCAACGAGATCAAACCGGATGTGGTATTGGTACATTATCATCAGGATACCCACCAAGATCATAGATCAGTGTCTACCGCAACGATCACCGCGTCTCGCTACACCTCCAACTTGCTTTTTTATGAAGGGCCGAGTTCATACGGTTTTACGCCTGTTACCTTCGTGGATATCACCGATAGTATCAACCAAAAATATGGCGCCCTCTACGCCCACAATTCCCAGGTGTCAAAAACCAATGTCAAGAATTTGCTGATTACCCAGATCGCTGAGGCCACCGCCATCTTTAGGGGCGTTGAGTGCCGGGCGAAATATGCTGAGGGTTTCATGCCTTTTCGCTTTTTTCTATGATTGAATGGGAGGGGAGGAAGAAGAGAGAGGGAAAGAAAGGAGGAGGCTAATAAGGAAGGAGAGGAATTTATGCTGATGAAGATTATTGTGCCTCTGTTTATGTTGGTCGCTTTAGGATTTGGACGGGGATTTTTCGAGATTGCCAAGCTTGACTGGCTGTTTTATTTTCTGCTGGCTGCGTCAATCACCATGGCCCTGCTGCCCTTGATCATCAGGTTGGCTTGGAACTTCAATCTCATTGACACATGTGATCATGATCATCGCCGCAAGGTACATCTTGATCCCACACCTAAAATCGGTGGTATCGCAGTGATTTGCGGTTTTCTGCCCGCCCTGTTGCTGGTGGACACTCAGTCGCCAGAACAGGCCGCCATTATCGCCGGTTCTTTGCTGATCTTTTGCGCCGGAGTGCTGGATGACATCTTCTGCCTCTCCACCAAACTGCGATTTATTCTGCAACTGGCTGCCGCCCTGCTGGTGATTGGTTTCGGGGTGCGCCTTAGCGTCCTGCCAGAGACCACCTTCTGGGCGCTCAACCTGAATATTTTCCTGACCCTGCTATGGATTATCGGCATCACCAATGCCTTCAATTTTCTCGACGGGATTAATGGCGAAGCTTCTGGATTGGCTGTTATCATCGGTACGGTACTGGCCATTTTCGCTTTTGCCCATAGTACCACTCTGCAAGGAGAGGTTATCGTCATCGCTGTCGGCGCAACCACCGGCTTTATGCCTTATAACCTGAAACATCGCGCCGAGGTTTTTCTTGGCGACGGGGGTAGCGGATTCCTCGGGTTTTTCCTGGCGGTGATGGCGTTGCACGTTAACTGGGGAGATCAGCCGGGCCTGGTCAATCTACTCATGCCGGTAGCCATTTTTTCTTTGGGCATTTACGATATGTGCCTGACCACAGTTACCAGGATTTATAGCGGTAAAGTAAAAAACTTCCATGATTGGTTAGCCTTCACCGGCAAAGACCATATCCACCATCGACTAACGGGCATTCTCGGCGGGAGCCGACTGGCGGCGGTATTTTTCATATATGCCGTGGCTGTTGTTAACGCCGTTTTCCCGGTTCTGTACACCGTTTACCGAGACACCTCGGACTGGTTCATTTATGCTGCCTTTGCCCAAACCATATTGATCTATGCCCTGATTACGATCATAATTTGCAGTTATCGTTATGAGAGGAGGAGGGAGGCAAGATGAAGCGATGAGGCCCCTGTACTCAACAGGAGTCAGATCGTTGGATGGCATCGTTTAGGGAAGCTTATGATGAGAATTTAAGAAAATACGGGTTCTTGGAAAAGCAAGTTAGTGATCTGTTTTTTTGTAAAAATCGGTGTTTATTTTATTTGCGCAATATCAAACCGAACAACCTGCCTACGAAGGATGTCCAGCCTCTCACTTAGAGTTTCTTCACTTAATAGGTATTTAATATTATTTGTTGCAATAGCATTAATGATAAGTCTGTTAACCTCTGGTGAATAGTGTATCCTGTCTGTATAATTATCAAGATTATGAGTAATATTTTCATCGTCTTGAAAATCATAAAGTCGTACATTTTTAAGTTGGCGGGTTCTTTCAAAGACATATTTTTTAAACTGGAGATAATTTTCTAAAACCCCCTTATGCTCCGCATCTTTCCACGCAAGAATGGAGTACGGTGGAAAATATATAATAAATTCAATGCCATTATTGGCTTCTATTTTAGAGAGCAGATTTATATCAAACACTCTTTTCATTTTCTCGGGGGCACATATTTCTAAACTGAAGTCGGTGTCAAACCTCCGCGTTTTGAATGATTCAATTACTTTGGCGCGGTTGTATAGAGCCATATTGTTTGAGGGGTCTCTGCTTAATTCCTTTGTGTTCAAAAGATTCGCAATAATAATTTTAGGCATAAGCACAATTATGTTGGATATGTTTAGAAGGTAAGGTAGATCATTAAAAGGATTTTCATCATACAGATAAAGAGGAAAGTCCCTTTGAGGATGTGTTCTGTCAACCGCCCCACGAAAATAGTAAAGATCAAGCGCATATATTATTTTTTTTGCCTGTCCTGCCCTAATGACAATATCAAGCAACTTGCCAAGTTCGTATGCCGTCCCTGCTTGAAGGCATAACCTGATAGAATTTACAGCCATTTTTTTATCAAGATATGAGGGGATGAAATTTTCGATCAATGATGTGCCCAAGATAGGACAATCATAGTCAAAATTGGCAGCTATTCCAGGCGCCAGAAAACGTTCTTCACCTATGAATCCCAGCTTATAAAAAGAAGGATATCTGTAGTGCGCCAAAGGATCAATTATAAATATCAGCAATCCGGCCAAAAACGTTATACCAGCAGAAAAAAGTAGACTGATGAAATACCATTTCTTGGGGTGTATCATTTAAAAATTCTCATATACAAATGGTTGAGTATTAAAAACCTATCGCCAATAGCGTGGCAGTCATGATGGCAGTTTGCAATGTAGGATGAAATTTTGCCGTAAGTTCTCCAAAATTTTTTGCAGAAAAACGATAGAAATGAAGATTGATATATATAGCACCATATGTGGTAGATTATAAAAGTCAGGAAACATATCACCAAATATAACGCCAAAATCAGATAAAAATGCCAATCTAATGTTTTTTCGCTGTCATTTTTGAAAGGAGCGCGCCGAAGCTTATGATGAGGATTTGAGAAAATACGGATTCTTAGAAAAGCAATTTAGCGATCTGTTTTTTGTGAAAATCGGTGTTCATTTTATTTGCGCAATATCAAACCGAACAACCTGCCTACGAAGGATGTCCAGCCTCTCTTCTGCAGTATTTTCAGTTAGCAGATACCTGCTATCCCTGCTTGCAATGCCATTAATTATAAGTTTGTCAATATCTGAGAAGTAGTGGGTCCAGTCTGCATAGTTGTCAAGGTTATGAGTAATCTTTTCATCATGTTGAAAATCGTAAATCTGGACATTCCCAAGCTGGCTGGTTTTTGCAAAGACATATTTTTTAAACTGGAGATAACTTTCTAAAACACCCTTATGTTCCGCATACTTCCAGGCCAAGATGGAGGTTGGCGGGAAATATATGATATAGGCGGTGTTCCGGTCGCCTTCTATTTTAGAGAGCAGGTTTACAGTAAACGATTTTTTCATTTTATCAAGCGTAGATGTTTCTACATTGAGGTTAGGTAGAGTAGGAAGCTGATATCAGACCATTGCTCGAGACTTTCATTAACGCCTCACCGCACGCGGCTACTACGTGTCAGCCGAACACTGTCGTCCATCAACCCCCCCTCATCAATCCGTGCTTGCGG
>Ga0208863_1001701_pt1 | contig 12961 bp, 11 predicted proteins | sample RifOxyD3_FD_184040 | JGI IMG/M metagenome (GOLD analysis project Ga0208863, IMG submission 184040) | Soil microbial communities from Rifle, Colorado - Rifle Oxygen_injection D3 (SPAdes) | ecosystem: Environmental > Terrestrial > Deep subsurface > Rock core/Sediment | place: Rifle, Colorado...
TGAGATCGTTTTCACTGGCAGCGCGACTGAGGCCAACAACCTGGCCTTGCTGGGTGTTGCGAGAGCACTGGGCCAAACTAAGCGGCATCTTGTCATCAGTGCAATCGAACACCCGTCGGTCATGCAACCTGCGCTGCATCTGCGCGAGATGGGCTGGGAGCTGACTGTGGTAGCGGTGGACAACTACGGTCGCGTTGATCCCCAGGCCGTTGCCTCGGCGGTACGCCCCGATACGGCACTGGTGTCTATCATGCATGCCAACAATGAAGTCGGCACAATTCAGCCTATCGCCGAAATCGCGCGCCTCATCAAGCCGATGGGCGTCCTGTTCCACACCGATGCCGCGCAGTCGGCCGGTAAGATTGAACTTGATGTCGATGCGCTGGGTATCGATCTGCTGACTCTGGCCGGGCACAAGTTCTATGCCACGAAAGGGGTCGCTGCGCTTTATGTTCGGACGGGAACGCCGATCAAGCCGATTTTGTTCGGCGCCGATCAGGAGTGCGGTCTGCGTCCGGGTACCGAGAATGTTGCCTTGATCGTCGGTCTGGGTGTGGCAGCAAGGCTTGCGCGAGAGCACCTTCCGGCGGCGACGGTGAAACTGCGGGCATTACGAGATATGATGCATGACAGGCTGGCGGCAGCTGTTCCCGGCCTTGTACTTAACGGTCATCCGACCGAGCGCCTGCCCAACACCCTGCACGTATCCTTCCCCGGTATTTCAGGACGCGACTTGCTGTCCCGCGTCGCCGGACAGGTTGCCGCATCGGTTGGCTCGGCCTGTCATTCCGAGGCGGACGCAGTGAGTGGCGTGCTTGCGGCAATGCGGTGCGGTGCGGATCGGGCGCGTGGAGCCGTGAGGCTTTCGGTAGGATGGATGACCACGCCGGAAGAAATAGCAATTGCAGCAACGGCATTATCTGAGGGAGTGACCGATTTATAAAAATGCACTTCATCCGCATAAATCAGGACGCTAACAGCATCACTGGGTGACTGATAGAAACGCCTCGCATCGCCGATGCTGGCGTGCATAAGCAACAAAATACCCGCGGATAACGGGCTTCCCGGTCACAAACATACCTCTTCAATTCACGCCGTATCCGATGCGCGGCGCACCAACTGTGCACATTTCATATTTCTATGCACCAAATTGGCAGCACGCCTGCGAATACGGCGAGAGCAGCGACCGTTTTAATGGCACGCGCCACCGGTTCGGTCCCACACTGCACTAAAATAGTGCCGCAAACCTGCATCCAACTTGCTTGCATTCCAGTTAAATAAACTAATAAAACAGCAAGATAGGAAATACTTGCCTGCTCTGGCATAACTATTGCTTTTGCATCCATGTAACAGCACATTCAAAAATAGCTCTTCAATGATGCAGCCGTATTAATTTTATTTAGAGAGGAAAGAGCATGTCTTATTTGGTCCCTTCAGAGTTCGTTACAAAAATGGTGGATGCCGGCGAATCCAAAATTTTCATGTCAACCAGAGATACGCTGATCAGGTCTTATATGGCCGGTGCCATTCTCGCTCTGGCTGCCGTATTTGCAATTACCGTTGCCGTTCAAACTGGATCTGCACTGGTTGGCGCCATGCTTTTTCCGGTCGGATTTTCCATGCTGTATTTAATGGGCTTCGATCTGCTCACCGGTGTGTTTGTTTTAACGCCGCTTGCCTTATTTGATAAGCGTCCGGGCGTCACCATCGGCGGCATTTTGAGGAACTGGGGATTGGTCTTTGTAGGCAATTTTGCGGGGGCGGTTACCGTGGCCGTCATGATGGCGATTGTCTTTACCTATGGATTCTCCATTGAACCCGGTGAAGTAGGCAAAAAGATCGCCGGTATTGGTGAATCACGCACGCTGGGCTACAAGGAATACGGCGCCGCAGGCATGCTGACGCTCTTTATCAAAGGCATGCTGTGCAACTGGATGGTTTCATTGGGCGTCGTTGGTGCGATGATCTCCACTACCGTAAGCGGCAAGGTCATCGCGATGTGGATGCCCATCATGCTGTTCTTTGCGATGACCTTCGAGCATTCCGTTGTGAACATGTTCCTGTTCCCGTCGGCCTTGATTCTCGGCGGCAATTTCTCCGTGATGGATTACCTCATCTGGAATGAAATCCCTACCGTTCTGGGGAATCTGGTAGGCGGCCTGGCATTTACCGGCTTGACTTTGTATACCACGCACATCAGAACCGCACCCAAGCGTTCTTTTAGTTAAGCGTCGTTAAGCCTCAGAGCCTCAGCCCTGTCAGGGTCAGAGGCTCTGAGGCAGAATTAAATCTGCAAAGGAAAAACCATGACACGCAACGATGTTACCGAACTTATCATCACGCAGAAGTTGAGCAAGAAGCTGACCTGGCCCGAACTGGCAAAAAGCATAGGGATGAGCAAGGAATGGACGACAGCGGCTCTGCTGGGACAGATGAAGCTCACTGCACAACAAGCCGCTAAAATTGGTGCATTGCTGGATTTGCCCGCCGAGGCGATTATTCAACTGCAAGTTGTTCCCTACAAGGGTTCGCTGTCCACCTCGGTGCCGACCGACCCGCTGATCTACCGTTTTTACGAACTGATCAATGTCTATGGCACGACCTTTAAAGCCCTGATCCACGAAGAATTCGGTGACGGCATTATGAGCGCCATCGATTTCAATATGGATATTCAGCGCGAAGCTGACCCCAAAGGCGATCGGGTTAAAATCGTAATGAGTGGCAAGTTTCTTCCTTACAAGAGTTACTGATCATTCCTGACGTATGGCTAAGATGCCTTCCGTATAAAAAATGTCTACTCAATTAAAAGTATCTATCGGGCAACACTCTGACAAAGGGCGCAAGGAAATCAATCAGGATTTTCACGGCATTTATACGCCTGAAGAACCTCTTTTGACCTCCAAGGGAATTGCCATTGCGCTGGCCGACGGGATCAGCAGTAGCAAGGTAAGCCAGATTGCCAGCGAAACTGCCGTTAAAAGTTTTTTAGCCGATTATTTTTGCACCTCGGAAGCCTGGTCGGTAAAAAAGTCGGCACTGCGCGTATTGACGGCAACCAATTCCTGGTTGCATTCACAGACACAACAGAGTCAGCACCGTTACGATAAAGACAAAGGCTATGTCTGCACCTTAAGCGCCCTCATCATCAAATCCACAACGGCGCATATTCTTCATGTAGGCGATTCGCGCATCTACCGGTTGCGCGGCGATACGCTGGAGCAATTGACCACGGATCATCGACACTGGATTTCGCCTGAAGAAAGCCAGTTGAGCCGCGCCTTTGGCATTAATCCGCAGCTTGAAATCGATTATCAGGCGCAGCCCGTGGACAAGGGCGATATATATTTTCTGGCGACCGATGGTGTTTATGAATATGCCCGGGCAAATTTCATCATCAATACGATCCATGAATATGAAAATGATCTGAATGCGGCGGCGAAAATAATCGTAGGCGAAGCATACGAACATGGCAGTACGGACAACCTCACCGCTCAGATCATCAGGATAGATGCGCTGCCCGAACAGGATGAAAATGAGATTTATCAGAAATTAACCGAGCTGCCCTTCCCGCCGATTTTGGATGCCAGAACGATTTTTGACGGCTACCAAATCGTCAGGGAGGTACACGCCAGTAGTCGCAGTCATGTTTATCTGGCCATTGATACCGAAACCAACACTCAGGTCATCATAAAAACCCCCTCCATCGATCTCCGCGCCGATCCTGCCTACCTTGAGCGATTTTTGATGGAAGAATGGATCGCCCGGCGCATTAACAGTGCGTATGTACTCAAGCCATGCTTACAGACCCGAAAACGCAACTATTTCTACATCGTCACCGAATTTATCGAAGGCCAGACATTGGCACAGTGGATGATTGACCATCCGAAGCCCGACGTGGAAACAGTGCGTGGCATAGTTGAACAAATTGCCAAGGGATTGCTCGCTTTTCACCGGATGGAAATGCTGCATCAGGATCTGAGGCCCAACAACATCATGATCGATAACACGGGCACGGTGAAGATCATTGATTTTGGCTCGACGAGCGTGGCCGGCATTACGGAAATTGCCACCAAGCTGACGCAAAACAACATACTGGGCACAGCGCAATATACCGCACCCGAATATTTTCTGGGTGAAGCGGGGTCATCGCGTTCAGATATATTTTCCCTCGGGGTGATTAGCTATCAAATGCTGACAGGGAAACTACCCTATGGCACTCAAGTAGCAAAATCCAGAACAAAAGCGGCTCAGAGAAAACTAAGATACGACTCGGCACTCGATGATGATCGTGAGATCCCGGCCTGGATTGATGAGGCGCTAAGGAAGGCAGTCCATCCAAATCCATACAAGCGTTACGAAGAGCTGTCCGAGTTCATATTTGACCTGCGTCATCCGAACAAGGACTTTCTAAATAAAACACGAGCACCGCTATTAGAACGCAATCCTGTCATTTTCTGGCAAGGCGTTTCATTTATCCTGCTCATTATCATTTTCGCAATATTATCGACCAAGTGACGCAAGGCAAGCTCACGCACGCACCTTGAAAGTTGCGGCGTATTGCTTCGGATCACTGCCATCCCACGGCGTGTCCTCCATTAATACAGAGCGCCGCATCTCATTATCAGGAACAGGCACGTTGATTCCGGAGGCCGCCTGCTTGTACAACTCGATTTGATTGATTTGGCGGGCAATCTCCAGATAATCCGGATCTTCCTTGAGCAAACCCCAGCGCTTGAACTGGGTGAGAAACCACATGCCGTCTGAAAGATAGGGGAAAGGCACTTTTCCGTCGTTGAAGAACTTTATGTGGTTCGGATCATGCCATTCCTTGCCCAAACCGTCTTGATAACTTCCCAGGAAGCGCCCTGCTATGACATCGACCGGCGCATCAACATAGGACTTGTCTGAGATAATTTCAGCTACTTTTGCCCGGTTGGCCCGGGAATCAATGTATTTTGCGGCATCCAGCATAGCCATGACGAGGGCACGTGCGGTATTGGGATATTGCCGCACGAATTCAGCACTGCAGCCCAACACTTTTTCCGGGTGGTCAGGCCAGATATCCTGTGACGACGCAACCGAGAAGCTGGTTTTTTTCAGTATTCCACGCGCATTCCACGGCTCACCAACACAAAAACCATCCATACTGGCGACACGTGCATTCGCCGCCATCTGCGTCGGCGGAACGGTAATGGTACGGATGTCGCTCAATGGATTGATGCCGTAATGCGCCAGCCAGCAATAAAGCCACATGGCATGCGTGCCCGTCGGATAGGTATGAGCAAAAGTATATTCGCCAGGCTGAGCCTTGATCAGACGAGCTAAGGCTGAGCCATCACAAACACCTTTATCTTTGAGGTGGCGCGCCAGAGAGATGCCCTGACCATTGTTGTTGATGGTCATCAACACAGCCATGTCTTTTTGCAGCCCGCCAATACCCAGATGCACGCCGTACACCATGCCATACAACATGTGCGCGGCATGAAGCTCACCACACACAACCTTGTCACGCACAGCCGACCAGGAGGGTTGTTTGACAGGAATAATCTTGATGCCATATTTCTCATCAAACTTCATCACAGAGGCGATGATGACCGATGCGCAGTCAGTCAAGGGAATAAAGCCAACCTTCACCCCCCTGAGTTCCGGCGCATCACTGCCGAAGTTGCCCTGTGCGCTATCAGCCATGATCGCATTCGGCGAGGAAGGTGAGTAGCTGCTCACGCAAATCATAATAATCCGGATGTTCCAGCAGCATCTTGCGTGTGCGCGGACGCGGCAGGTTGATTTCCAGTATCTTGCCTACCCTGGCATTCGGACCATTGGTCATCATCACTACGCGGTCGGCCAGCAGAATCGCTTCGTCCACATCATGGGTGACCATCATGGCCGTGACCTTGGTACGCGTCCAGACTTCCATCAACACCTCCTGCAAGTCCCAGCGGGTCAGTGAATCCAGCATGCCGAACGGCTCATCGAGCAACAGCATCTTGGGCGAGAGCGCAAACGCACGGGCGATACCGACACGTTGCTTCATGCCATTTGAAAGCTCGGAGGCTTTTTTACCCCACACATCGGCAAGCCCTACCCGGGCCAGATAATTCTCGATAATATCCCGGCGCTCCTGTTTGCTGGCATGCGGGTAAACCTGCTCCACACCCAGAGCAACATTTTCATAAGCACTGAGCCAGGGCACGAGACTGGGTGCCTGAAACACAATGCCGCGATCCGGCCCCGCGTTATCGACTTCGCGCCCGTCCAGCACAATGACGCCTTCGCTAATGTCGTTGAGGCCTGCCATCATGGACAAAACAGTCGATTTTCCGCAGCCTGAGTGACCGATAACGGAAATAAACTCACCCTTGCGTATCTTGAGCTCAAAACCATCGACAACCTTCACCGGTCCTTTCGGGGTCGGATAAATCTTCGATACCTGCGAAAAATCAACGTAGCGCGCCTCATTCAGTGTGGCAGCATTACTCGACTTCTGGTTCACACTCGCCTGATGTTCACGCGAGGTGTTGGGCAGAACCTGTGGCAGGCTGACGACATTACCCTCAATCGCCGCATTCTTTTCAGAGCCGACCTGCATCAGATACTGGGTCACTTCGCGGCGGATACGCTTAAATCCCGGTGAATGATTGATCGCCGCCCGGTCGCGCGGTCGCGGTAAGGTAACGTGAAACTCCGGCCCCAGCGTCGCATTCGGCCCCGGGTTCAGAGGGATAATGCGATCGGCCATGATGATGCCCTCGTCCACATCGTTAGTGATGAGTACGACGGTTTTCTTCTCCTGACTCCAGATACGGATGATTTCATCCTGCAGCTTGGAACGGGTAAGCGCGTCCAGTGCGCTCAGTGGCTCGTCGAGCAACAGGATATCCGGTGAAGCCGCCAGGGCACGCGCCACCGATACTCGCTGGCGCATGCCGCCTGACAGCTCGGATGGTCTTTTATCCATGGCGGGAGTAAGATTTACCATGTCTATGTATTTCTCGACGCGCGCCGCACGCTCCGCCGGAGTAGCCTTGCTGAATACCTGATCGACCGAAAGCGCTACGTTCTGACGTACCGTCATCCACGGCATCAGGGAATAATTCTGAAAGACCACACCCCGATCCGGCCCCGGCCCGTCGATAGCCTTGCCGTTAAGCAGCACCTCACCCTGATCGGCCTGCTGCAAACCCGCTATCAACGAGATCAGGGTGGATTTTCCGCTGCCGGAAAAACCGACGATGGCGACAAATTCGCCTTCCCTGATCTGCAAATTGATGTCCTTGAGCACGACCGTGCGCTGCGCACCGCTGCCAAACGATTTGCTGACGCCCCTGAACTCCAGGGCCAGCACGCCAGCCAAGGGTGATGCAACTTCGCCATGTTCTTCGGTTTTTAGTTGAGCGTTAAGCATGATAATTTTCCTGACAATTTAATCTGCGTAGGGTGGGCAGGTTTTTCTGCCCACGCTGTTTTTCATTTCCGGTACCACGTGGGCAAATGCCCACCCTACAAAACTTATTCTGTTCGCTGGCCGAAACTGGCCATTTGCTGCAAGGTATGCATGGAGCGGTCTAGCAGGAAGCCGACAAAGCCGATGGTGAATACCGCCACCATGATGCGTTCCAGCGACTGCGAACTGCCATTCTGGAATTCGTCCCAGACAAACTTACCCAGACCGGGATTCTGAGCCAGCATCTCGGCTGCAATCAGCACCATCCACGCCACGCCGAGGGACAGGCGCATGCCGGTGAAGATCAGTTTAAGCGACGATGGAATGACGATTTTCATCACTTTGGTACGCGTGGACAGACGCAGCACTTTGGAAACGTTGAGCAGATCCTTATCTATGGATGCCACGCCCAGGGCGGTATTGACCAGCGTCGGCCACATCGAGCACAGCGTCACCGTGATCGCCGAAACCAGAAAAGACTTGGCGAACATCGGGTCTGCACTGACATAGAGCGCGCTCACTACCAGCGTTACGATGGGCAGCCAGGCCAGCGGCGACACCGGCCGGAATATCTGAATCAGCGGATTGAGCGCAGCCTGTATCGTTCGATTCAACCCGCACAGTATCCCAAGCGGCACGGCAATGATCGTCCCCAGCATAAATCCGACGAACACCGTGTAAAGACTGGTGAATATCTGATCCAGATAAGTAGGCTGGCCGGTGTACTGGATGACATCGAATTTCTGCCCCGGATTCTGTGCCATGAACTCGGTACGGCGTCCTTCCTGACGTTCATGGAACGCGGCCTCTCGCACCTGCTCGTTGCGATATTCCTGATACAGGTTGCCGGCTTGTTTGGCCACTGCAACCGGCCCGGGCAAGGTGCCCAGCGACGTCTGGACGCCGCTGGCCGCGACATGCCAGACACCGAGGAAAACGGTGATACCAAGCAATGCCGGTGCGATGCTGCGCAAGATTATCCGCGCCCTCGATTCACCATTAGACTGCAGCAGCGCAACCAGTCGTTGCCACAGGGGTAGTTGTATTGTCGTGCTCATGTTTGCCTCACTCCGTATTTTCGCCCCGGCCTGCGCCGGGGCATTCACTATTTACTTCGGCTGATCGTTGCGCTTCAGGCCAATCTTGAACTTGTTGATGTACTCGTTCGGCTTACGCCCGTCATACACCACGCCGTCGATGAAACCGCTTTGCGCGCCCTTAAACCCGGTCTCCTTGGAAAAATCCGGAAAATCAGATGCCTTCATCTTGCCTTCGGCGATCAGCTCCTTGGCCGCAATGGCATAAATGTCCGGGCGATAAATTTCCTTCGCCATTTTGAGGTACCAGTTATCCGGCTTCGCTTCTGAAATCTGTCCCCAGCGACGCATTTGTGTCAAATACCAGATCGCATCGCTGTAGTACGGATAGGTCGCGTTGTAGCGAAAGAACACGTTGAAATCCGGCTCGGCACGTTTGTCACCTTTCTCATACTCGAAGGTGCCGGTCATGCTGTTGGCGATGACTTTCTCGTCTGCGCCCACATATTGAGACTTGGCGATGATTTTTACCGCTTCCATGCGGTTCTTGTTGTTCTGCTCATCCAGCCAGTAACCGGCGCGGATCAGCGCTTTGACGACATGGATGTGAGTATTTGGATTTTTTTCCGCCCACGCCTTGGAAACGCCGAACACCTTCTCAGGATTGTTCTTCTGCACATCGGAGTCGGTGGCAATCGGCACACCAATACCCTTGAACACCGCCTGTTGATTCCACGGCTCACCCACGCAGTAACCGTCTATCGTGCCCGCCTCCATGGTTGACGGCATCTGTGGTGGCGGTGTCACCGATAACGGCACATCCGCCTTGATGGTGCCGCTGGTGTCGCCCTTGGCGGGCGCGTAATAGCCAGGATTCATACCGCCTGCCGCCAGCCAGTAGCGCAGCTCGTAGTTATGTGTAGACACGGGAAACACCATGCCCATCTTGAATTGCTTGCCCTGCTTCTTGTAATCGTCAACTACCGCTTTGAGATACTTGGGGTCTATCGGATGCACCGGCTTACCGTCCTTCATCGGCAGCTTCTTCTTGAGCTCGCCCCACACGGCGTTGGAAACGGTGATACCGTTGCCGTTCATATCCATACTGAATGCGGTAATGATGTCCGCCTTGGTGCCAAACCCGATAGTGGCCCCAATGGGCTGACCAGCCAGCATGTGCGCGCCGTCCAGTTCACCCGTGACCACACGGTCGAGCAGCACCTTCCAGTTCGCCTGCGCCTCAAGCATGACGGACAAGCCCTCATCCTCGAAATAACCTTTCTCGTAAGCAATCGCCAGTGGCACCATATCGGTCAGTTTGATAAAACCAAACTTCAACGACGTCTGCTCTGCCTTGCCAACCGCAGCCTGTGCCATGCCGAGTGGCGCAACACCGCTCAACACAAACACTGCGATTGCGGTCATTTTAAGAAAACCGCGACGGGTTTTTCCCTTGCCGTTGTTGGAAGCTGCCAGTTTATGAGTGCTATGCATGATTTACTCTCCTTGTATCCGGTTAAATTTAAAACTCACCATTTAAAAACAAAAAGGCGTCCAACTGCGCATGTACGCAGTGGGACGCCTTTGTCCTTTATTTCAAATCCTCCGAGCCGCCGTTGGTTCGTTGATGCTTACTATTAAGCAATACCCATGCCAGATAGATAGTGCATATATTTATCCTTAATAATCAACGTAATATAAAATTATTAGCTAATAGCTGGCCGTTTGTTGGGCGCATAAATGTCTGACTTGGTGCATGGATATGCACGATTCAGGACAAAACCCTCGGGTCAAGCCCCGCTCAATTCCTTGGCGAGAATAATGGCATCGGCAATCTCGGCCATGCGCTTGCTACGGCTCATCGCCATGCTGCGCATGCGTTTATAGGCATCCGCTTCACTGTAACCGTGATCGGCCATCAGGATAGCCTTGGCCTGATCGACCAGCTTGCGTTCGACCAACTGGTTTCTGGCTTCCTTCAACTCCTCACGCAAGCGCTTGTGTTCGGCAAAGCGTGCCGCAGCCACCTGAATAATACCGCTCAGGTCTTCACCTTGTATGGTATGTGCCACGTAGGCACTGACTCCGGCACGCATCGCGGCCTGAATGCTGTGGCTGTCCTTCTGCCCGCCCAGTACCACCACCGGCTTTTCCAGCGTGGTGGACATCAGACTGATCTGCTCCAGCGTGTCCCGACCGGGCGCATTGGCATCCACAATAATCACATCAGCTGATGCGGCCTGTATCGAGTATTCATTCACCAGTTCCCAGGCCAGCACTCCGACCACATCGTATTCTGCCAGCTCAAGACTGGCCTTCAACCATGCAGCACGATCCACGAGGTCATCAATAATCAGTATCCGTTTCAACTCAGTTCCTTTTTTCAGCACAACGCCGCAATTTTCGGGCCAGACTCAAATCAGCCAAATTTTCAGGTTGATTTGAACAGGGCATAGCTGTTGCGCACTAAGATGGTGCATCTATGTATTCAGACACTAACGTTGCATCAGGCTTCCGCAATAAAAAAGGGCACCTTGCGATGCCCTTGGAACCGAGCTTGGGAGGCTCAGGGAGGAGAAGCGACGACTGGCACGTTTGACGGCCAGTCGCTTCACAGTAGGTTTACATGTTATAAGCGCGTTCGCCGTGTGTGGATGTATCCAGACCTTCGCGCTCGGCTTCTTCCGATACACGCAGACCGATAGTCAGGTCAACGAGCTTGAAGCAGACATAAGCAACGACGCCAGACCAGACCACGGTGATCAGTACGCCGGTAGCCTGTGTCATCACCTGACCCATCATGGTGTAATCCGCTACGCCAACGCCACCCAATGCCGGGGAGACGAAGATGCCGGTGCCGATGGCGCCGATGATGCCGCCCACGGCATGGATGCCGAATACGTCCAGTGAATCGTCATAACCCAGCGAGCGCTTCAGGCCGGACACCGCCCACAGGCAGATCGGGCCTACTATCAGACCGAGCATGATCGCGCCCATGGGGCCAACCAGACCGGCTGCCGGTGTGACTACGACCAAACCGGCGATGGCACCCGATGCGATACCCAGCATGGAGGGCTTGCCGCGCAGCATCCATTCGGCAAACATCCAGCTCAACGCAGCCGCACCAGTGGCAACGATGGTGTTCAGCAGGGCCAGTGCCGCGCCGCCTGTGGCTTCCAGGTTGGAACCGGCGTTGAAACCGAACCAGCCCACCCACAGCAATGATGCACCGATCATGGTCATCGGCAGGTTGTGCGGCGCCATCGGCTCTTTACCGTAACCGATACGCTTGCCGATCACGATCGCACCCACCAGGGCGGCAATACCGGCGTTGATGTGCACTACCGTGCCACCCGCGAAGTCCAGCGCGCCCATTTCGAACAGGTAGCCGCCGGTTGCCCACACCATGTGTGCGATAGGCAGGTAGGACAGGGTGAACCACAGTGCGGAGAACACCAGCAAGGCGGAGAACTTGATGCGCTCGGCAAAGCCGCCGATGATCAGCGCGGTGGTGATCGCCGCAAAGGTCAGTTGGAAGGCCACGAAGCTCAGTTCAGGAATCACCACGCCATCGGTAAAGGTCGCGGCTGTGCTGTCCGGTGTCACGCCTGCCAGGAACAGTTTGGATAAATCACCGATCATCCAGTTGAACCCGCCGCCGTCACCGAAGGCCAGTGTATAGCCGTAGATTACCCACAGTATGGAGATTAACGCGAAAATCGCGAAGACTTGCGAGAGGACCGACAGCATGTTTTTGGCGCGCACCAGGCCACCGTAGAACAAGGACAGGCCGGGAACGATCATCAGGATGACCAGCAGGGTGGACAACAGCATCCAGGTGGTATCGCCCTTGTTGGGAACAGGGGCAACAGCCTCGACAACGGCTTCAGCCGGTGCGGCAACCTCAGCTGCCACGTCCGCTACGGCTGAAACCGCTTCCGTAATGGCGACAGCCTCTTCGGCGAAAGCGGGCGCTGACAGGCCGCACAACATGGCCAGCAGCATGAATGAAGCAATGAGTTTTTTCATTTCGATCTCCTTATAGGGCTTCCGGACCAACTTCACCGGTACGGATACGGACCACTTGTTCGAGGCTTTGCACGAATATTTTGCCATCACCGATTTTGCCGGTCTGCGCGGCTTTCTCGATCACTTCGAGCACGCGCTCCAGTTGGTCGGCCTGAATCGCCGCTTCCAGTTTGATCTTGGGCAGGAAATCCACCACATATTCCGCGCCGCGATACAGCTCGGTATGTCCCTTTTGCCGTCCGAAACCTTTGACTTCGGTGACGGTGATGCCTTGCACGCCAATGGCGGACAAGGCTTCACGCACTTCGTCGAGTTTGAATGGCTTGATGATTGCTGTGACCATTTTCATAATATTCTCCTCTGGGGGCGGGAATGCTCCCGCCCGGGTTTTTAGAATGCGTGGGTAAGCGACAATACGGCCGTGCCGCGTGCCAGGTCTTTGCCAGCC
>Ga0208863_1001704_pt1 | contig 12959 bp, 14 predicted proteins | sample RifOxyD3_FD_184040 | JGI IMG/M metagenome (GOLD analysis project Ga0208863, IMG submission 184040) | Soil microbial communities from Rifle, Colorado - Rifle Oxygen_injection D3 (SPAdes) | ecosystem: Environmental > Terrestrial > Deep subsurface > Rock core/Sediment | place: Rifle, Colorado...
AAAATTGTTCTTTGGTAGTTTGCTCTATACGTTTTCTTTTTTCACGAAGAGCTTTCATTTCTTCTTGTACCAATTGATATTCTTGTACAGCTTCTAGTGCTTCCTTAAACGAAGATTTGAGTTCCTTCATTTGTTTTTTTGACTCTTCTATTTTGTTAAAAATTTCTTGGATGTCTTGCATACGTTGTCTTAAAAATTAATTAGTTTCAGCCACAGGCTGACCACCCGAAGGGTGGAAATAGTTAATTGGTTAATTAATATAATTTACAAAAAAATTGTTACATTGTCTCATTGTCCCATTGTGGTTTTTAATTTGTCAGTGAGGCAATGAAACAATGGGGCAATTTAATTTTAGATATCTACTTTAATTCATCAAACCATCATATTCCTCAACAACTTTCTTAAATTCTTCAAGTTTATTTTCAGGCACAGGATCACCAGCCGGGAGTTCAAGATTTAGAGGATTTACGAGCGCACCATTTTGTTTTATCTGATAATGTAAATGTGGACCAGTAGAATGTCCTGTACTTCCCACATAACCAATCACCTGTCCTTGAACTACTTGAACACCATTTTTGATGCCCGGACCAAAGCCTGACATGTGCGCGTACTGTGTAGTATAAGTATCATTGTGATGAATACTCACAAAATTTCCAAAACCAATATTACTCCAACCTGCAAAATCTACGACACCATCACCTACAGCCAAAACAGGAGTACCTATTGGAGCTGCATAATCTATAGCCAAATGTTTTTGTTTTGTATAATTGATAGGATCAAAACGTGCATAAGTAAATCCAGAAGTAATACGCTTAAACTCAAGTGGAGCTTTGAGGAATTGCTTTTGCAGATTTTCACCCTCAGCACTATAATAAGCAGCTTTACCTTCTTCATCTTCAAATAAATAAGCTGTATAAACTTTGCCACTATTTACAAATTTTCCAGCCAAAACCCGTCCATAATTTACTTCTTGACCTTCCCTACTTCTTTTTTCATAAAGAATTTCGAAACTATCATCTTTTTGAACTTGTACCGAAAAATCAATAGTCCAAGCAAAAATATTAGCAAAATCTACAATCACACCTTCTGGAATATTGGCATCCAATCCATCTAAATACATTGAACTATTAATATTTGCACTTTGTTTAACAATTTCTGTTGTATATTTTATTTCTCTCTTTTCTACATTGAATTTGTAATCATCCAAAAAATCAATATGCACATAATATTCTTTGCCAGTTTCGTATTCAAGATAAACATCTTTTCCTCGTTCATCTTTGGCAAGTCTAATTGGTTGCCCGACACGAATTCTAGTCATATCATAAGTAGTTGAAGCAGCGTCGAGAACAGCCAACATTTCACTATAATCAATCCCAAACTCTTCCATAATCGTTGCAAAAGTGTCATCCTCTTCCACAATATGATTAGCTATATTATATTTTTTTTCTTCTTTAATACCTTTTATATCTTGATCAATAGTAACTTCTTCAACATTTTTTTCACTATGAGTATAACGAACAAAAAACACAACACCACCAACTACAATAAGTATTAAAATTGGTAAAAATAATTTTTTCATAGTTCTTTATTAGTCCATTTAGTTTACTACTTTTTTACATTTTTGTAAATTATAGACAAAATAGGAATAAATAGTTTTGTGGACAACTTTTTTATTGACAATATAAAAACTATATGTTATGCTATGAGCGGTTTATTTGAGCTAAATTTTACAAAATTTGCTAGAATAAGCCACTACAATATATATTCGACGGTAGCTCAGCGGTAGAGCAACTGGCTGTTAAAAGAAGTAATTCTGATTTATTGGAATTAAATATAGCAGCCTATAGTGGAAACGCTATAGTGCCAACGGAGTGAACTGTTCTGTTGTACTTACACAAGTACTTGCAGAAACTACAGATCAATGATCTGATAGACAGGAAACCTGTTTTTCTGAAAAGAAAATGGCAACCTGCAGCCAAGCCCAATTTTTAAATCTTCTACTTAGGTAGAAGCGAAGTAACGAATTGAAGATCCTTGTTTACAAGGTTTGTCCTCAAACAAATGCTTCAGAAAATTGGGAAGGTTCAGAGACTATCCCCTTGTGGGAGTAGGATTCGTAGAACGGATTCGAAGCGCTCCGCACCCGAAATGCTCTTGACCAGATCAAGTTTATGCATGGGTGATGAAATAGTCCAGTCTTTTTCGAAAGGAAGAGGAAACTGTAACCAGTGGGTCGTGGGTTCGAGCCCCACCCGTCGAGCACATCGGAAAAATCATCCTTTTTGGGTGATTTTTTCATTATAGAGTATGGCTCTTTTAGACTAACTGAAGCCATTTTTTTATCTTTAATTAAAAAGTTCCAAAGTAGTGTTTCTATCTGTTCACGTTTTTTGTCATCATCACTATTCAAAATTATTTTTTTGGCTTTACCTGGCAATAAAAAAGCCTCTTTTACAAGTTCCAAAGTAGAACCTGCCTGTTGTGATTCTAGACGTTCCAAATCTTGTTCAATACCTTTCTTATCAACATTCAAGGCTTCTGTTTTGGACTTGTAAACATCTTCATCTACCAATTCAGATAAATAGCCGTCTAATAGCTTTTCTTGCTTTTGACGGTTGTTTTTGAGCCTCTCATGTAAATTTAATCTAACAGTCTCTAAATACTCAACGTCCAAATTTTTCTTTTCCAAATTTGCTTGATAAGCCATCTCTATAATTTCCTCATCAAAAGTAATACTATCCAGAATTTCCAAAAACATTTTATCTATTTTTTCAGAACGTAAATATTTTTTGTGTTGTTCACAATTTCCTTTTCCATTTGTACAATAATAATAGGTATGACCTTTTTTGAGACTAGCTGTCAATATACAGCCACAATTATCACAACGCATAAAACCACGATATGGAAAACTATGAATTTTCTTTCTAGGTTGTGAACCTTGATTTAGCAAAGACTGAACTTTATCAAAAATATCTTTACTAACAATCGGCTCATGAATTCCTTTGTAGGCTTTTCCGTCACTAATTATCAAACCATAATATATATGATTTAATAAAATTCTATTAATAACACTTTTATAAACTTTTCCACCTTTAGCTGTTCTAAAACCATCGCTGTACATTATTTTTTCAATATCTCTAGTACTATGACCACCTGTCACATACAAACGAAAAATTTTTGCTACATATTTTGAATTAACTGGATCTATAACAATTTTTTTGATAACTTTATCATTTAGATAGCCGAGCGGAGCAGGTCCGGGATATTCTCCTTTTTCCAATTTCGCACGCAATCCCCTTTTTACATTGACACTCAAATCATCCACATATTTTTTAGCCATTCCAAAATCCAGCGACATCATAAACTTATCATCCGAAGTATTACCTATATTTTTTTCAAAAGTTCTAATTTCTTTTATTAATTTTCTATCCATAAACCATGAAAGCTCACCACCATCTTTGGCATTTCTAGCCAGGCGGTCCAACTTCCAAGAATAAACAACACACTCTTTGTTTTTTTCAATATACTTCAACATCTCAGCAAAGATAGGTCTACCAGGTGATTTGGCTGACATTTTTTCAGTGAAAACTTCATCAAAAAAAATATTATCTCTACTGGCTAACTTTTTCATTTCACTTACTTGAGAATCAATAGACAAAACTTGTCTATCTTCTGTGTCTGTAGATTTACGACAATAAGCTATGTATTTCATATAATTAAAAATCTGGTAAAGAATAAATTTTTTCTGGTTCTGGTGGAGGAAAATCACCATTATTTATATCATACAGATATTTATCTATGAAATCAATAACTTCTTTAAAAACATCTGGAAAATTTTTTAAATTATATTGTCTGTAATCCATAGAAATCATATAATCAACAGGAACATCAGCCTTGTAGACTTCCATTGAATCAAGAGGTAACATATCTAGAACACGGTCAACCAATTCTTCAAAATATACTACTCTTGGTTTTTTTAATCCCCTACTTATAAAATAAGATTTTTTATTTTTTTCATTTCTGTTATCAAAAGATTTATAAAAATATTTACCCATATATTTGGCAGTACTTTTAACTCTATCCAAGGCTTTAACATCAAAAAAACCAAATTGCCAAATATTTGTTAGTTTTTCTTTAATATTTTCTATAAAAGGTAAATTAAAAAACATAATATGATAATGAATAGCACCACGTTTTTGAAATTCAATCACACCTAAATATCTAAGATATGTTTTTTGTCTACCATAAACCATAGTATTAAACCTCTGTATAAATTTACTAAATTCACGATTTGCCCAAGTTATGTCTTGAATATTATCAGCAAATGTCAAAGTTATAAAAATTGGTTTAAAAGGCCATCCATCATCTCTAATCCACTCACTACTATTACAATTCACATAGTCTATAAGATTTTTACGTGCTCTATTTTTATTTCTTCTAAGTATTTCCTCATCAGAACATACAACAGGTTCATCTTCTGTGATTTTTTCTCTATAAGTTTTTGGATAGCCACCCACAAAAAATTCACGTCCATACTTAAACCAGTCTATAGTTTTTCCACAGATTTTTATTTTCCTATTTGATAAGTAAAATGCGTTCTCCCCCTGCTCAACAATATGGCTCATATAAGTTATTTTTATTTAATTAATGTCTGATTAAGTGATTACTGATCAAGTCTAACTTTGACCCGTGACCCGTGACCGGTGAACCACCGTGCCTTGGTAAGTAAAACGACGTTCGTCTATTTACAATATCCAGTGAGACAAAAACGTAGTGAACGAAACCATTAAGGAAAAACCAGACGGTCATCCTCGACCTCCACAAAAGACTCACATAAACACGACAGTGAGTCCAAATATTCATTAGCCTTGTCCTCAGTAATAACAAGACCGTACTTTTCTAAAAAATATTTTTGAATACGAGCTATAAGGTTGTCACTAAATTTATACATAAAAAAACCTACTCTTGATTGAATAGGCTCACTATAACAAATTGGTGTTTACCCAAATTTACGTAAATTTACCTAATTATTAAATATACTTAAAATTTATCTTCACATGCCCTTTTTTGGTAGTACTAAATAACAAAAAATCATTTATTTTCCCATTAGTTTGTTTAGATATCTTTTCATTTATATCACGACAAGCAATTGAACAATTAACTTGTAAATTATCAGATCCATCAAAACCAATCTCTAAAATCTCATCGTAAGATATCTCAGTATCAAGAGGTTCATCATTTTCTTCACTAGCCTTAAAAAGATATCCGAGTAAAATAGATTGTCTGTTTGGATTTGTTCGTTTACTTATTTCTATAGGTTGTTTGGTACCAGGTATGTATAAAGTTCTAGACTCAGAATTAAAAGATAACTCTTTTATTTTATTTGGTAAAATAGAATTTAATTCTAAAATTTTTAAAGTCCCCATTAATCTACTATACAAATAATAAACAGCGTGTGAAACATCTGGTACATCATTTAAATCTTTTCTTGGTAAGGTTTCTTTTATGAAAGAATAGTGACTATACAGATTATATTTTTCAAAGATGTCACCACTTAAATATTTTTCTTTTTCCTGCAAGATTATACTATTCAAAAATTCAATCCCCTCTAAAAATAATATAAAACGATTTATAGAAAAAAAACTTTCGTCAATATCAGAAAGATCCATATTAGGTAAAAAACCAAAAACATCTGACATTGTCTCTCTAATTTTCTTTATTTCTTCAATATTCATATACAACAATTTTATAGCAAACATAGTCAAAATGTCAATAAAAACACCCCAGCCACAGGCTTGGGGTGTTTTTGTATTGAAAAATAAATCATATCTGATATAATAATCTCAACAATTTACAAATGACCTAAACTCTTAATTAATTAAGGGCATGGTCGACAAACTGAACAAACATAGAGATGGCCATTCCGTCTCTGGTATTGTTTGTTCAGTCTGTAGTCGAAAGGCTACTGGACATCGAAAGGTGTCACCAGTGTACGGGTGGCCTTTTGTGTTTTATAAAATAAGCTTATGTACTTTAATGTACCACCTCCTAAAGCTTCGGATTTACAAATATTATGGGATTGGACATTTTATCCTATACTATGGATTATAAAAGAATTTTTTTATTTCTTTTTCCACCATTGGACGTTTGCTTTGATAGTGATTGTTTTTGTATATATAAAATTCTTTTTTAGAAGAAAATATAGTTTTAGATCAAATATATTTAATGATTGGTCAAATGATAGACATATAACTATGCCTAATAAGTTGCAAGATGATAAACAAACTCTATATAATTTAAGAAGATTGACACCAAACGAATTTGAAAATTTTATTGCTGATGTATTCAAATTCAAAGGTTATCATACAGAGGTGATTGGTGGAGCCTATGACGGCGGGATAGATGTGATAGCCGAAAGAGATGGCATAGAAGACCTTATACAGTGCAAAAAATATTTTAGTAGTCGCCAAGTGACTGTAAGTGAAGTAAGAGACTTTTATGGGGCAATAACGGACAGACTTGACGGTGGCAAGGGTTATTTCATAACGACGAGTAGATTTACCCCGGAAGCCGAGCGATTTGCTGAGGGCAGACCTATAGAATTGATAGATGGTTATAGGCTACTTGAAATGATTTAGTAACTTGATTTATAATTAATTAACTGTTCTAAACAGTCAGAAACAGTTTCGCCCCCCTCCTTGCGAAGCTGTTTTTGTTTATAACAAATATTGACAGTTTACGCTATTTACGCTATTATTGACACATACACTAAGTAAACCAATATGAAAATAACAAAAAAACAACAAAATGTATTTGAAGCAATAGAAAAACTTACCAAAAAAAATGGTCAGTCCCCAACACTACGTGAACTAATGGAATATTTAGATTATAAATCAACAAGTTCTGTACAAAGACATACAGAAGCGCTAAAGAAAAAAAATATTATAAAATCAGAAAAACATCAAGAACGTTCCTTTCAAATAAAATCAAATTCCAACAAAAAATATTCTATTCCTTTGGTTGGCATAGCTTCTTGTGGTCAACCAACATTAGCAGTGCAGGATATTGAAGCTTATATCCCATATGAAGTAAATGGAGATCCAAAAGAATATTTCTTTTTGAGAGCTGAAGGAGATAGTATGAATGAAGCTGATATTAAAAATGGTAGTATAGTTCTAATTCACAAACAACCAACAGCAAATAATGGTGATATAGTCGTTGCTCTAATTGGTGATGAAGCTACAATAAAAATTTTCAAACAAGAAAAAGATAAAATAATTTTGAGTCCCAAATCAAACAATCCAATACACAAACCACTTTATATTTTTGAAAATTTACAAATACAAGGGAAAGTTATAAAAACTATTTAATTAAATAATAAAGATAAAATGCAAAACAAAATACCCAAACAAAAAAGATGCATCAACAGATCTAATATCATCAATGCATCTTTCCTGTAAGTATAATACTTGCCAACACATGTATTGTATCAGGTTCTTAGAGATATGAAAAGAATTTATTAACAGATGATAGTATCCACGCTTGATCATCATCAAATAACTACAACAATTTATGTATATTTTTTCCAAATCAGAAAAAACAAAAAAAAGAGTCTTCATTAGTTTTCATATAGAAGACAGACACGCAAAAGAATTGCTTGTCGCCCAATCAAAAAGTGATAAATTTGATTTAGAATTTATTAATTATGCAGTCAATGAACCATTTGATGAAAAATGGAAAACTAATTGTAAAGAAAGAATAAAACAAGCATCTATTACAATATGCTTAATAGGTGCAGAAACATCCAAACGAGACGCTGTGATATGGGAAATAGAAACCAGTTATGCCCTTGGTAAAAAAGTATTTGCTATCAGAATACACAGAGATAAACAACATACAATACCTAAACCTATTATAGAAAATAAATCAAAAATTATCAACTGGAATATCGATGACATTGTAACTGAACTAGAAAAATAAGAATATGAAAAAAGCACTAATGATTGGGATAAATAACTACCCAACATCACAACTTGATGGCTGTATCAATGATGCAACATCACTTAAAGCAATACTTGAAACGAATAGTGATGGTACACCTAATTTTGATGCACGTTTGGCTAATGACGTACAAACGAAATCAGAAATGAGAAGAATGATAGATGAACTTTTTGCAGGAGATTGTGAGACCGCATTATTTTATTTTGCTGGACATGGTTATTTTAATAATTTAGGAGGCTACATAGTAACACCTGACGCTACAAAATATGATGAAGGGATATCTATGGACGAAATATTAGAAATGGCAAACTCTTCCAAAATAAAAAATAAAATAATAATTCTAGACTGTTGTTATTCAGGATATATAGGATCAACAACCAAAAATAGTGGCAAATTCGTATCAATCACAGAAGGCGTGACAATACTTACAGCAAGTAAAGAAAATGAAACTTCAGATGAAATTAACGGTCATGGGTTATTCACTAGCCTACTATTGGATGCTTTACAAGGGGGTGCTGCTGACCTACAAGGTAATATTACACCAGGTAGTGTATATGCTTATATAGATAAAGCACTTGGTCCTTGGAAACAAAGACCTGTATTCAAAACTAATGTAACGGGTTTTAATTCATTAAGAAATGTGACACCACAAGTACCTATGGAGATACTAAGAAAAATAATTGAATATTTTCCATCCCCTCAAGATCAATTTTCATTAGACCCTTCATTTGAAGATACTAATGACCCTAAAGTAGAACACAAAGTAATTGAACCCTATGCCAAGAAAGAAAATGTAGAAAAATTTAAACATCTACAAAAACTCCAAAGTATAGGACTAATCATTCCAGTAGATTCGCCATATATGTATTTTGCAACAATTAACTCAAAATCTTGCAAATTAACTTCTCTAGGTTATCACTATTGGAAACTACTTAAAGAAAAAAGAATTTAAAATTATTTTTAATCAATAAAAAAATATGACAACGCCAAAATCAAAAAAAAATTCAGGTAAACCTTGGACAAAACAAGAAATACAAGAACTAAAAAAGTTATCAAATGGTAATACTCCTACAGGAGTGATAAGTTTAAAAATGGGTAGAACAAAACAAGCCATCTATACAAAAGCAAGTGAAAAAAATATTTCTCTCCACCCCACTAATAAATCACCTTATAATAGAAAAAATAAATAATATGAAACACGACGAAATAATGAAAAAAATAAATAATTTAGAAATTGATGAGGAAGTTAGGAAACGAGGAAAACTTTATTCTAACTTAGAGGCGATCCAAAATATATTGATAACAAAGGGAATCATAACCGAAAGTGAATATAATAAATACTATGACGAAAGCTTAGAAAGAAATTTTCAATTAGAATAAGCAATTACATTCCCTTTAAACTTTAGAAAATAAGTTTCCACTTCGTCCCACACAGAGAGCAAACACATTTAAACGCTTTAATTAGCGTTTTTTTGTTTTATTTAATATTTATAAAATTGACTATTTAGTATCATTAAAGTATACTCATAAATAAAATAAAAACTTTACTAAATAAATAAAAATATATGATATTAAATTTAGTATTCCATGATGTTAGACCCGATACAGAAACATTAAAAAGAAAAATTGATGTAAGTGAATCTTATTTTGTAGAACTAATTACAAAATTAAAAGAATTACTATCAAATGAAAAAGTTAACTTTGACGAGTTACACCTACATTTTGATGACGGATATGATTCATTTTTGACTCGTATTTTACCACACATAAAAGAATTTCCACCACAGGATGTATTACTAGCAATTTACCCAGAAACTATTGGTAAAAAAGGTTATATAACAAAAGAAAATTTAAAAGAGATATCAGCTAATGGATATGAAATTGCTTCACACGGATATTCACATGTATCTTTTGCAGTAGAAAATAAAAAAACTTTACCTGGTGGTACATATCAAAATAAACCATTTGGTAGAGACGAAGTTTTATCTGAACAAGAAATAATCTATCAACTATCAGAATCCAAAAAAACTTTAGAAGATTGGCTAAACAAAAAAATAAATAAAATAGTTATTCCATTTGGAACTGTAAATGAATCCGTGATAGAACTTACAAAAAAATACTATAATACTATCTACACAGGAGAAAAAGGTTTAGATAAAAAAAATAACCCAATCCAAAAAAGAATTGAGGTACGTAACTTCGAAACTGTAGAAGATGCTATAAAAAAGATACTAGAAAATTAGTAAATCTAAATACCTATAATTATCTTCTAAAAGAAAATATTAATTTATTTTCCTTTAGGAGAGAGTGCATTTCAGTTCTTGTCGTCTGACTGTCTTGCACATACAAGTAAGGCTAATTAGTATCACGACGTAAATAAATACACCGTAAAACATCTTATACCTCACAATGCTCCCCGAGTCGAGTTTTTTTGTTGCAAGAAAGCTATCCTTTTTGATGCTTCTTGAGCATCAAGTCCATCTCTGAGGTCGTGTAACTCCTGTAGAAGTGCCGGGCATCGTCCATGATGCACTCAACAAATTCAAACAGAAAGTCAAACATCTCAGTCGTGATCTCATCAGACTCGCGCAACCAACGAGGGATCGCGTGACTAATGTGCCCGTTAGCACGGAGGAAGCTCTTGGAGAGCTTGGCACCACTCTCCATCACGACCAAAGGAGTAAAAACCCTAGTCGGCGGAGTTGTACCGAGCACTCGATGTCCGAAGTCCACAGTTTGACACCCAGGCAACCAGTCAGTTCCCTTGATGACGATGGATTCAGAACAATCCAACAGGACCTCTTTGATCAAGTTCCTGTGAAGAACACCAATGTCGAAGTATGGTGTTTCCAAGGGATCATTGAGATCACTGACGTATTCACCGTGCTCGAAGCAGATTGAACGGACGAAGCCTCCACCAAGGTGGTGCGTTGTTGAGGACTCCTTCTCGAAAAACCCGCACACTGGACACGGCACTCGCAATGTTGTCGCCTTGAAGACATTGATCAACTCGCTCCACTTGGACAACGAGTCAGACAACTTCCTTCTGATTTCAGTCGACGACAGGAGACCACTGAAGACGGTCCTCTTGTACTCGACTCTCGTACGTGCAGACAGATACAGGTGGAGCGAATCATAGAGATCCGAGACCAACTGCTCCAACTTGTCGTGACTGAGGGTCTGAGCGAGGTTCTTCTGGTAGGTTGTACCTCCAGCATCGATGGTCAATGCGGTTGTGTTATCGAGGAAACCAATCTCAACAGAGGTCTCGATTCCGAATGCTTCCTTCGTGAGCTTAGCCAGCACGAAGGTAATTGCATGAGTCAGAACCGTACCAAAGTGAGGCGGTCCACTTAGTTGAGTTCCCACCACGAAATTCAACTTCTTGGGGCGATAGAACGCCACATGCGGTGAGAGCGTAGCCTCCACGACAGGATTACTGCCGAGGATAGAGTTCGGAGACATAAGAAACAATGTTAACTCCTTTCTCAGGGGGTGCCAACATATTATAGTGATAATCTAAAAATGTCAAGAAATATCTCTTATCTTGGATATATTTTAATAAATTTTATATACCTACTGTTACTAATTTATTCTTCAAAAAAGTTCCCACATCGTCCCATACAGAGAGCCAAAAAAGAACGTGAATTAATCACGTTCTTTTTTATATATCTTTTTATATTTATTTGACTTCAGCCATTACTTCAAGCGTCCTTACATCTTCATTACTATTTCCAGGAACTGAAACATCCATCTTTTGTGATTTGTATATTGTTTCTGTTTCACCTACTTTTAATACAGGACTTATAAGTAAGTTGTATTCTCCAGCAGGGACCTTAGAAAAAACAAGCATACTTCCTGTAGGGAATTTACGTATTTGTTTACCTGTACTTTTTTCTTCAAAGGCAACAGTAAATCTATCGTATATTTCATTTCCTTGTGCATCTTTAATTACGATTTGAAATGTTTGAGACGTTTTTGTTGCTACACTAGGAGCTACATCATTAGTATTATCACTAGCTTGAGATTCTTGAGAAGTACTAGAAGATTCTGTTTGTTCCTCTGGTTTATCTTCAGCTGTAATTACAATTGTTCTTACATCTTCATTACTATCTCCAGGAATTGAAATATCCATCTTTTGATATTTATATATTGTTTCTGTGTAACTATCTCTTACCACAGGATGTACAATTAAATTATATTCCCCAACAGGAACATTGGAAAAAACTAGCATTTTACCTGTAGGAAATTTACGAATCTGTTTACCCGTTTCTTTTTCTTCAAAAGCAACAGAAAAATCATTATATAATTCATTTCCTTGTTTATCTTTGATAACAACTTGGACTGTTTGAGATGTCTTTGTTGGAGTAGACGAAGTTTTTTCTTCTTTATTAGCTTCTTCGATTTTAGATTCCTCCTCTACATCAGAAGATACTTTGTCTTCACCAGTCTCTATGATGTTAGATTCTTTTTTAGTGTCTTCTGTAATTGAATCTTGATTTTCAACTACAGTTGAATCCATGTTTTCTTTTGTTTCAGTATTTAGTTTTGAGCCGACGTCCACATTACATCCCGTAATAAGTAAGGTAATGCTAAAAAGGATAGCCCCTTTTGCTAATATTGATCCCATACAACTATATTTAAATTATTAGTTAATTTGGCTAAATATACAATAAATTTATAATTTTGTCAAGTATAATTCATTTAAAAAAGTTTCAACGTCTTCCCACACAGAGAGCAAATGAAATCAGCTATTTATAGCTGGTTTTTTGTTGTAATCAAATCCAAATTTGTCTGGTTACAACCTTGTCATTTCGTCGTTATGTTTTTTGTCATTAAGTAAAGTGGTATAAACCATTTTTCGATATTTTGGCTAAGATCAATGGTTATCTTGTTAAAACAAAAGTTATCCACCTTTGGTAGATGGCAGTGCTATATACAAATTATTGAATAAGGTA
>Ga0208863_1001705_pt1 | contig 12954 bp, 15 predicted proteins | sample RifOxyD3_FD_184040 | JGI IMG/M metagenome (GOLD analysis project Ga0208863, IMG submission 184040) | Soil microbial communities from Rifle, Colorado - Rifle Oxygen_injection D3 (SPAdes) | ecosystem: Environmental > Terrestrial > Deep subsurface > Rock core/Sediment | place: Rifle, Colorado...
GACGGTCTGACCGAGTTGCACCGCTCCGGCGCGCTGGACACCGCCATTCAGGCGGTGTCGGCTCTGCACGCGGCCCGCTCGGCCTTGACCGACGGCATGGTGGAACGACTGTTCGCCTTCGTCGAGCACATGGCCAGCACCGTCGCCACCGAGGAGTTAGCCACCCTAGCCCACGAAGCCAGGGGTGCCTTGGAGGACGCCAACGCAACAACCAGTCGCATGAAGCCGTGCGGAGTTATGGGCATGGTCAAGATGCTCACCGCCCCGGAAAGCCAGAAAACCCTGGCCTTCTTGCTGGCGTTCGGGTCCAACCTGCGCTCCCGCACGGGTGACTTTAGCGACCTGGACGACCGGGCTTAACCCGCCCGAGTCGCACACAAGAATCGCGGCCCCTGGCAACGGGGGCCGCGATTTTTGTTGGGGGGGGGAGGCAGTCCATCCAACCTGAGAGCGTTCCTCTTGGTGAAAATTTGTACTGCATCGTTGGAAAATGCGCTATATTCGCATCGTATTCGATGCTTAAAGGATGAGCGCGCTATGGACATTACCCAGGATATTCGCCCCCTAACCGAGTTCAAGCGCGACACCAGCCGGTTCGTATCCCGTCTTAAGCAGACGGGCCGCCCCGCGATCCTGACGGTCAACGGCAAACCGTCGCTGGTAGTCATAGACGCCCAAGCCTGGCAGGACATCCAGGGCCAGATTGAATACGCCAACACGGTCGCCGCCATCCACGCGGGCCTGAAGCAAATTCGCGCGGGTCAGGGCATGGACGCCGAAGCCTTCTTTGATGAACTGGGCGCAGACGCCAAATGAAGCGCTACAGGGTTGTCATTTCGCCCGTTGCCGCTGAAAACATCCGCCAAGCCTATGAATGGCTCACCGCCGAAAATCCGGCGTATGCGGTCAAATGGTTGTCCGGCATTCGCGAGAAAATCCTCGGCCTAGCGACCTTGCCGGAATCTTACGCGCTCGCGCCGGAAAGCGAGGCCTTCGATTGCGATGTCCACCAAGCCTTATTCGGGCGCGGAACGCCGTGGCGCATTTTCTTCACCATTGACGGCGACACCGTGCAGGTGCTGCACATCCGCCACGGCAACCGCGATTATTGGCTGCCGTGAGAACGCTATTCGCCTTTGCGTCGTTCAATAAACGTTACTCGCGACTTTCGCTGGTGAAAATTGATGTCGCGTCCCCAAAAACGCTCCGAGAATCGCGGCCCCTGGCAACGGGGGCCGCGATTTTCGTTGGGGGGGGAGGCACTGAAGGGCGAGATATAATCGAGCCACCCGTTTTGCAATTTCCTTGACACTCCTGGGGGCGCGCCGGATAGTTAGCCCATGAGCGTCGTCGCATTCGATACCTTGAAACTATCACAGAAGCTGGAAGCGGCGGGGTTCAGTTCGTCTCAAGCTCAAAATACCGCTGCCGCCCTCTCCGAAACCATCGGCGAAACCGTGGTGACCACGGAGCATCTCGATATGCGCCTCGCGGAACTCAAAACCGATATCCTGAAATGGCTCTTTGGACTGCTGCTCGGACAGGCGGCAGTGATCGCGGCGCTGGTGAAGTTGCTGTAGAGAAAATCAGGCTAACGGGGTCACAATACAATTAAACGGACCACGGCCCCCTTGCGCTCGCGGCTCACCCCTCACCCCTTCTTCGCCATCTGCTCGATGTTCCAGCGTTGGACCGCCACCGGCTCGGCGTGGCCTTTGACTTGGAGGTTTTCGGTGGGGCCGAAGCCCTTGGCCTCGGCGGCGCGGACCGTGGCCGCATCGGCGATGATTTCACCGGAGTTGGCGTGCGAGCACAGGCGGGCGGACATGTTGACGCTATCGCCAATCACCGTGAAATCGCGCCGCGATTCCGGGCCAATAGCGCCGGAGATCACCTGCCCGGTGAAGATGCCGATGCCAACCCCCCGCGCCAGCGAGGCGCGTTGCACGATGTCCAATATGGACTTAGCGGCGTTGATGGCGCGCTGCTCGGCCTCCTCGCCCTCAAAACGTACCAAAAGCGCATCGCCGATCATCTTGTCCACGTCGCCGCCGAAATGGGTAACCACCCGGACCTGGATCGACATCAGGTCATTGAGAAAGTAAACCACCCGCTCCGGCTGGTTGTTCTCGGCAAAGCTGGTGAAATCCCGCACGTCGGAATGAAACAAGGTGCAGACGATCTTACGCGAGGGAATGACGCTGGCGTTCCCGGCATTTTTGGCCGCCTCCAAGGCGCTCGCGGATACGAAGCTCTCTAAGCGGCGGCTCAACTCACCGATAGCTTCCGTGCGCTGGTCAATGTCGGTCTGAGCGCGGAGCACCAGAACCCCCAGCACGAACATCAGCACCATCAGCAGTACCACCGGAACGGCGATGGCGGGAATGGCGGTTTCCAGCAGCAGAGTGTCCAGATAGCTCACTTCCTCATAAAGCTCGAAGATGGCCCGCAGGTTGCCGTCACGGTCCGTATGGGGAATGTAGATTTCATAGGCGATAGAGCCGTCCGCCGCGTTTTTTCGCAACAATGTGGCTTGATTATTGAGAATGACGTAGCGCAGGGACGGCGCGGTTTCGATCATGCCGATTTTATCTGGAAACACATCATAAATGACGACTCCCTTGAGATCGTAGACCTTGAGGCTGATCAACTTTTGCTGTTCAACCGATTCCTTGAAAATGACACCCAGAGTCTCCAAGTCCTGCGGCGTAGCCCGCCCCGCTAAAAAGGCGTCCCAGACCTCGTGCGAAGAGTCTTTAAGCCCATCCACGATGACGTTCGTGCGGTTTTGCGCCTGTTCAAGGTAGATATGCTGGGTGACCCGATCAAACGCGAACCACAGCACCCCGCTCAGCACACCCATAAACAAAACCATCCCCGGGACAACCCGGACAAAGTAGCGCCGCTTGAGCGGAAATGGCTCGCCGATGGAACTGGCGTTGATTTGGGGTGAGCGGGACACGGAACCGTCAACCATCTTGTTTATGTTCTTGATTGCCTATGATCCTGCCACACGGGCCGGGTAAAGAATAGATAAAAGCGCCAAGAGCTGTCGGTCAAGCAGACCTACGGCAACGCCTTCCACCTGACCCGGTGATCTTGCGCCATGGCTTTGAGCTTTTCCGGCTCAAGAACCTCCACCTGATCGCCCCAGGTGTAGAGGTGCCATGCCATTTCCAGATCACCCCCGGCCCGAAAACGCACGATCAACGATCCATCGCGCAGCTCTTCCAGGGTCTGGGTGGGGTGAAAGATGAACTCCTTGGCCACGAGCGCAGCTTCGGGGGTGAACTTCCACACCACGTCAAAGGGCTCTTCTTGGTACAGAGCAAAGGAGCGCCGAGCATATTCGGATAGGGAAAATTCCTCCGGCCTGACGAACATTTCCTTTAGCACCTCCACCCGTTCGATGTTGGGCAAGCTGAACAACACCACGTTGTTGCCCTTTGGGTGTTCGTGAAAGGCCACCAGATAGTGACGATGCCCATGCAAAAAACCGTAAGGATGGACCAGCCGGTCGTTGAGTTTACCCTCACGGTTCCGGTAGGACAGCCTGACCTTAGTGCAGCCCTTCATGGCGTGGCGCAAATCCTCGGTCACCGCGACCTTGATGCTCGGTCGCGGGCCTGGGCGCATGGCTAGGCCCTCGGCCTCAAGGAGGGCTTCTAAGTCCGGCTCCACCCGTCGCGCTGCCTCCGGCTTCATCAAGGCGCGAACCTTGCCCAGGACCGAAGCCACCTCCGCCGCCACCTCTTCACGGTTTTCTTGGCGCAGCAGATTGACCGCCGTATCCAGACTGGAGAGTTCATCCGCAGAAAAGTTGACCATCTGATTGAGCACGCCAGAGGGAATACGCCAGCGCTTGACCCGCTCCTCGGTCTCTACTTCCTCGGCTTGAGGAAAGTTACGCAAGATTGCGTCCCGCATGCGCATCGCCGTGCGCCGACCCACCGCAAACTTATCTTGGATATACCCAAGGGAAAGCCCCGCGCGGGAGGCTTGCATCTCCAGCGCGAGCTGCAACAGGTTATCGGCTTTCTCGTATCTCATGAACCCACCCTACACCCTGACCGTGTCCGATTGTGGCACACACCAAGCGCTAGATGAAGCCTTGAGAAAATCAGGCGTAAGGCGCAGCATCGCACTACGTCATTACCAAGCAGGGGATAAACCACGATGAACTGGAAACTGACGATAGCAGGGCTTGGACTCCTGGCGACGGGGTGCGCGACTCAGCCCAGCAAAATCCAAGGCGCTTATGTGTCAGAACTGCAATACAAGGACTACGACTGCGATCAACTGGCCGCCGAATCCGGTCGCATCAACCGACGCGCCTATGAGCTTTACGCCAACTTGAAAAAGACCGCCGACAACGACGAAGCGCAAATGGGGGTCGGCATCATCCTTCTCTGGCCCACTTTGTTCTTCCTGGAAGGCGGCGATGGCCCTGAAGCGCAGGAATACGCCCGCTTAAAAGGCGAACGGAACACCATCGAGTCCGTCGCCATTCAAAAGAAGTGCGGGATCGAGTTCAAGAAGTTCGAACCAGAACCCACGGTGCAGGCGGAGGTAAAGCCGAAAGGTCGGCGAGAGGATTAGGCATACCCCTTCTTGGAGAGGCAGGAGCCCAAGGAACCCTCCTGCCGATCCAGGGAATCCGCCACGCCAAGCACGAGACCTGCCGCAGCACCCACTGCCATGCCGATCATAGCGCCTTCCCTGAAATCGCTGTTAAAAAAGGACGGAGCGACTTCCCCGGCCCCTGCCAGCGCCCCGAAAACACCGCCCACACTGCCCTTGACGACAAAATCCAGCGCCACCTCGCGCTGGCAGTCCGCCAAATCCCCCTTGAACTTTGCCTCATCAAATCCCTGAGCCGTATGATCCACTTGGGCCATGGCGCAGCCCGACAAGAGAAAGATCGTCAAGACATACTGTAACCCACGCATAATTTTGCCTTTCCGAAGATCATTCCTCAGACTCAATAAAGCGCTTTGCTAGTGACCGAATCGGTCACCCTAACGCCCAGCCGTGGCGATTCGTCGCAAACGCCTTGACATTGCGGCCCAAAAGAACGAAAAACCGCCGGTCTCCGGTTCGCTCCGGGGACAGCCACATCCGGCGCTTCGGGCATTATTGCTCCCGAGGGGGTCCGTCAGTCCGCGAAGATACGCGCACTGGCGCGCTGGGTGTTGAACGGTTTTTACCCGGACGAGCGAAGCAAAGCGTCCGGCGCTTGAGGGTTTTAGTAACACCGGACGAGCAAAGCGAGGACTAGCGTCGATGAGACGCGCAGCCAAGTGAAGCGCCGGCGCTTGAGGAATTTTAATGTTCGAGTCACTTTCAGATCGCCTGGGCGGCATTCTTGACAAGCTCAAGACCCGCAAGCTGACGGAAGGCCAGATCGACGAGGCTATGCGCGAAGTGCGCGTGGCCTTGCTGGAGGCCGACGTGGCGCTGCCGGTGGTCAAGGACTTCATCGCCAAGGTCAAGCAGGAAGCGGTCGGCCAGGAAGTGGTCAAGTCCGTCTCCGCCGGGCAGATGGTGATCAAGATCGTCCATGACGCCTTGGTGGAGATGCTGGGCTCGGCCAACGAGGACGTTAATCTTGCGGCCGCCGCGCCGGTTCCCATCCTGATGGTGGGCTTGCAGGGCTCGGGCAAGACCACCACCTCGGCCAAGATCGCCCGGCATTTGACCACCAAGCGGGGCAAGAAGGTTCTGCTGGCGTCCCTGGACATCTATCGCCCCGCCGCGCAGGAGCAACTCGCGCAGCTTGCCGGGCAGATCGGCGTGGTCAGCCTGCCCATCGTCGCCGGGGACAAGCCCGCTAAGATCGCCCAGCGCGCCATGAAGATGGCCCGCACCGAGGGCTTCGACGTGGTGATCCTGGACACCGCCGGGCGTCTGCACATCGATCAGGAACTGATGGCCGAAGTCGCCGAGGTGCGCGACATCTGCAAACCCGCCGAAACCCTGCTGGTGGTAGACGCCATGACCGGCCAGGACGCGGTAACGCTGGCTAAAGAATTCAACGAAAAGGTCGGCGTCACCGGCATCGTCCTGACCCGTATTGACGGCGACGCTCGCGGAGGCGCAGCCTTGTCCATGCGGGCCGTCACTGGCTGTCCGATCAAGCTTCTCGGCGTGGGCGAAAAGGTGGACGCGCTGGAGCCCTTCCACCCCGACCGTCTGGCCGGTCGCATCTTGGGCATGGGCGACGTGGTCTCCTTGGTGGAAAAGGCCGCCGAGGTGGTCGATGCCGAAAAAGCCGCCAAGATGGCCAGGAAGATGGTCAAGGGCGAATATGATTTCGAGGATCTCCTGGACCAGTTGCGCCAAGTCAAGAAGATGGGCGACATGAAGGGCCTGCTGGGCATGATCCCCGGCCTGGGCAAAGTCGCACAGCAGATGGCCGCGTCCAAGCTTGACGCCAAGCTGCTCAATCGCCAGGAAGCTATCATCTTGTCCATGACCATCAAGGAGCGCCGTCAGCCCGTGCTGATCAAGGCCTCCCGCAAGGAACGCATCGCGCAAGGGGCCGGAGTGTCGGTGTCTGAGGTCAACAAACTGCTCAAACAGCTCCAGCAGATGTCCCAGATGATGAAGAAGATGGGCCAGATGCAGAAAAAAGGCCTGTTCGGTGGCGGGCCGGACATGAGCGAGCTGATGGCCGCTGCGCAGAGCGGCGGTGCGGCCATGCCTGATCTGAGCGCCCTCGGCTCGCCCGGCGGTCCAAAATTGCCCGGACTTGGAGGGCCCCTGCGAGGGCTCCCACCCGGTTTCCCCGGCAAAAAGTAACGACGTTTTCCATCAACCCTTTTCCCTCAACAACTCAACGACAAGGAACTGAAAATATGACTCTTCGTATTCGTCTGACTCGCGGTGGAGCCAAGAAGCGCCCGTCTTACCGTATCGTGGTGGCGGACAGCCGCAGCCCGCGTGATGGCCGCTTCATCGAGAAAGTGGGCGTCTATGACCCCATGCAGCCCCAAGGCCACGCCAGCCGTTTGGTTCTTAAGTCCGACCGCATCACCCATTGGATCGGCGTTGGCGCTTTGCCCACCGACCGCGTGGCGCGTCTTCTCGCCTCTGCGGGCGAAGGCAAGGCTCCGGCCATTCCGACCCAGACCAAGCAGAACCAGCCCCGCGCCAAGACGCAGGAACGCATCCGCATGAAGGAAGAGGCTGATCGCGTCGCCGCCGAAAAGGCTGTTGCGGAAGCTGAAGCCGCCAAAGCCGCCGCTGAAGCTGCCAAAGCCGCCGCTGAAGCCGCCGCTGCGGCTCCGGTTGAAGCTGAAGCTCCGGTTGAGGCTGAAGCCCCCACCGAGGCCTAAGTCGTGCCCGAAGCCGCCCCCAACGCTCCCCAGGGGCGCGTCTGCGTCGGTGCCATCGCGGGTGCCCATGGGGTGCGGGGCGGTGTGAAGATCAAGTCCTTCACCGCCGAACCCGCCAACGTGGCCGCCTATGGCCCGGTGTGGGACGAAGCCGGGGAGCGCCGCTTCACGGTCAAGGTCACCGGCTCGGCGGGCAAGCCGGGTTTGGTGCGGGCCACCCTGTCCGGGGTGACCGACCGGGATCAGGCCGAGGCCTTGCGGGGCGTGCGTCTTTATGTGGACCGCGCCTCCTTGCCCAAGGCTGGGGACGATGATTTCTACTACGCGGACCTGATCGGCCTGCGGGTGGAAGACGAAAGCGGGACCGCGCTGGGACAGGTTCGCGGGGTGTTCGATTTCGGCGCGGGCGATGTGCTGGAGATCGCCCGTCCGGACGGTAAGTTGGTGATGTTGCCCTTCACCAAGGCCGCTGTGCCGGTGGTGGACGTGGCCGGAGGGCGGGTGGTGGTGGATGGAACCTCCGACTTCTTCCGGGAGACCGGACGGGACGACGGGGACGAGGACGGACGAGAGTGAGTGAGCTGGCCATTCGAGTGCTGACCTTATTCCCGGAGATGTTTCCGGGCCCTTTAGGACAGTCCTTGGCCGGAAAAGCGCTGAAAAACCGCGTTTGGACGCTGGAAACAGTAGACATTCGCGATTTTGCGAGCGATAAACACCGCTCCGTGGACGACGCCCCTTTCGGGGGCGGTGCTGGAATGGTGTTGCGGCCCGACGTATTGGACGCCGCCATTCGCGGAGGAAGGGCCGGAGCCGGGCCCTTGATCTACCTGACCCCACGGGGTCAGCTTCTGGATCAGAACCGGGTTAAGGCCTTGGCGGAGGAAGAGTCGTTTACTCTTCTCTGCGGTCGTTTCGAGGGCGTGGACCAGCGGGTGCTGGACGCTCACGGAGCCGAGGAGGTTAGCCTCGGCGATTTCGTCCTGTCGGGCGGAGAACCGGCGGCAATCGCGTTGATCGACGCGGTGGTCCGTCTGCTCCCCGGTGTGATGGGTAAAACGGAATCGCACGAGGAAGAGAGTTTCGAGCGGGGTCTTCTGGAGTACCCGCACTACACCCGGCCCGCTGAGTGGGCCAATGAAGGGGTGGTTCGTGCGGTTCCCGAGGTTCTGCTTTCCGGCCATCATGGCCGGGTTAAGGAGTGGCGCTTGCGTCAGTCCGAGGAAGTAACGAGGCAACGGCGTCCCGATCTTTGGGAAAGGTACGTCGGAAGCAAAAACGAAAAGTAACACGAGACGTAAGAAGGGTAAGGACCATGAATATCGTTGCGCAAATCGAGCAAGAACAGGTCGCCAAGCTGGTGGCCAATAAGACCATTCCCGATTTCAAGCCGGGCGATACCCTCAAGGTCAACGTCAAGGTGATCGAAGGCGAGCGTCAGCGTCTCCAGGCCTATGAAGGCGTGTGCATCGCCCGCAAGAACGCCGGGATCAACTCGGCCTTCACCGTGCGCAAAATTTCCTTCGGCGAAGGCGTGGAGCGTGTCTTCCCGCTCTATTCCCCCAACGTGGACAGCATTGAAGTGGTGCGTCACGGCAAGGTGCGGCGTGCCAAGCTTTATTACCTGCGCAGCCGTCGCGGCAAGTCCGCCCGCATCTCCGAGGACACCAAGGCCATGCTTGCCGCTGCCGCTGAAAAGCGTGACGCCCGCAAGGCCGCTGCCCAGGCCGAGACTGCCGGGAACTAACCTCCCCTACTCGTCCAAAGTTCCTTGTTTAGGGGAGAACGCGGTCCAAGACCCCGTTCTCCCTTTGCACATTTGACGGAGAGTCGTCCATGTCTGCCCCCCGCACTTTGTTCGATAAAATCTGGGACGCCCATCTGGTGGACGTCCAAGATGACGGTGCCAGCCTGATCTACATTGACCGCCACCTGGTCCACGAAGTGACCAGCCCCCAGGCGTTTGAAGGTCTGCGCGTTGCCGGGCGCAAAGTGCTCCACCCAGAACGCACCTTGGCCGTGCCCGATCACAACGTCCCCACCGACAGCCGCGACCTTGCCCAGGCCTCGGAGGAAAGCCGCATCCAAGTGCAGACCTTGGAAGCCAACTGTGCTGAGTTCGGGGTGGCGATCTATCCCCTGTCCGATATCCGCCAGGGGGTGGTGCACATCGTCGGGCCGGAGCAAGGCTTCACCCTGCCCGGCCAGACCATCGTCTGCGGCGACAGCCACACCTCCACCCACGGCGCGTTCGGGGCGCTGGCGTTCGGCATCGGCACCTCAGAGGTCGAGCATGTGCTGGCCACCCAAACCCTGGTCCAGGCTCCGGCTAAGAACATGCGGGTGCGCGTCGAAGGCCGTCTGCCCGAAGGCGCTACGGCCAAGGACATTGTGCTGGCGGTGATCGGCGAGCTGGGTACGGCGGGCGGCACCGGCTATGTGGTGGAATACGCGGGACAGGCTATCGAAGCTCTGTCCATGGAAGGCCGCATGACCGTGTGCAACATGACCATCGAAGGCGGAGCGCGGGCCGGGCTGATCGCCCCCGATGAAAGCACTTTTGCCTATCTCAAGGGCCGTCCCATGGCCCCCAAGGGTGCGGCGTGGGAGCAAGCGGTGGCCTTTTGGAAGACCCTCAAGACCGATGCGGGCGCACACTTTGATAAAGAGATTGTGCTTCAGGCCAAAGACATCATCCCGCAAGTCACCTGGGGAACCTCCCCCGAAGACGTGGCCCCCATCACCGGCGTGGTCCCCGATCCGGCCTCCTTCGCCGATGAAAATGCCCGCCGCGCCAAGCAGCGCGCCCTGGACTACATGGGCCTGACTCCCGGCATGAAGTTGACCGAGATCGCCATTGACCGGGTGTTTATCGGCTCGTGCACCAATGGCCGCATTGAAGACCTGCGCGCCGCCGCCGCTGTCGCCAAGGGCCGCCATGTCGCCAAAGGCGTCTCGGCCATGGTGGTCCCCGGCTCCGGTCTAGTTAAAGAACAGGCGGAAGCCGAAGGTCTGGACAAGATTTTCGAAGCGGCAGGGTTCGAGTGGCGTCATGCCGGGTGCTCCATGTGTCTGGCCATGAACAACGACCGCCTAGAGCCCGGCGAGCGCTGCGCCTCCACCTCCAACCGCAACTTCGAAGGCCGCCAAGGCCGCAATGGCCGCACCCATCTGGTCAGCCCCGCCATGGCGGCGGCAGCGGCGGTGACGGGGCGGCTGACCGATGTGCGGGACTTGCTGTAGAACCACCTCCCCCTCGCCCCTTCGGGGAGAGGGTAGGGTGAGGGGATGCCGATGACCGAGTGTGAAAACCGAACAAAGGGAAGCTCAACCCGACCCAAGACCTATTTTGTCTGGGGCTGGGGAGGGACGATCATCTGGCTGGCTTTTGTCGCTTGGTATTTCAATTTCGATTTTACAAAGATCCTGTGCCTAGAGCCGAACTTGTTTGGCGACTTCATGGCCGGCACCTTCGCCCCCCTGGCCTTCCTCTGGCTGGTTGTCGGCCTCTTGCAGCAAGGCCAGGAATTGCACCTGCAATACGAGGAATTGACAAAAACGGTCGAGCACAGTTCCAAGCAAGCTGCCGCCCAGCAGGGGCATGAGAAACACATGCGCCAATCGGTGCTGAACGAAACCCGGCAGATTTTCGAGCGGGATTTGGCCTCCATCGCAGTGGAAGCCATTGGCCGACGCCAAATCCCAAACAAAGTTGCTGCGGCATTGGGTGCTGCGGATTACAACAATGTGTGTAGCAAAATTGCCTCATTTTTGAGTCACGATAACCATACCGGATATATAGACCTTAATAGGAAAGAGAATTCATTTGACGAGGATTATTACGAAGAGCAGGCGCAATTAGCTAAGTTTTCCGAGGAAAGGTACCTTGATTGCTATCAGCATGGACTCAAATGCCTTGTCGCACTTGAAGGGAGTGAGTATTACGAAAAGTACTACAAAAACTCTCCATTTTACTCACTCTACGAATTATTTTGCATGGATATCGAAGCAAACGATAAACTCACAAACCCCCAAGATAGCGAGCCAAGCTGATGCAAAAATTCACCACCCTCACCGGCGTTGCGGCGTGCATGCGGCTCGTCAACATCGACACCGACATGATCATCCCCAAGGGGTTCTTGAAAACCATCAAGCGCTCCGGTCTGGGCAAGCATCTGTTCGATGAAATGCGCTATGACGAGCAGGGCGCGGAGAAGCCCGATTTCGTGCTCAACCAGCCTGCCTATCGCAACGCCAAGGTGCTGGTGGCCGGGGATAATTTCGGCTGCGGGTCGTCGCGGGAGCACGCCCCCTGGGCGATTGCCGATTTTGGCATCCGCTGCGTCATTTCCACCAGCTTCGCCGACATCTTTTACAACAACTGCTTTAAGAATGGCATTCTGCCCATCCGGGTGTCCAAGGACGATCTTGAAAAGCTGATGGATGACGCCGAGCGCGGGGCTAACGCCACCTTGACCGTGGACCTGGAAGCCCAGGAGATTCACGGGCCGGACGGCGGGGTGGTGACCTTTGACATCGACCCGTTCCGCAAGCACTGCCTGCTCAACGGCCTGGACGACATCGGCCTGACCTTGCAAAAGAAAGACCAGATCGCCGCCTTCGAGGCCAAACGCGCCGCCTCCCAACCCTGGTTGTAGAATTGGCGGCCCATGCTTCGAGACGGCGCGAAAGCGCCTCCTCAGCATAAGGTTTGTGTACTATAACCACCCTCATCCTGAGGAGCCTCGCAAAGGCGTCTCGAAGGATGGAGCCACCAAGTAAGGACGTTTTTCATGCCCAGCACCAAGCACATCCTTATCCTCCCCGGCGATGGCATCGGGCCGGAGGTCATGGCCCAGGTCAAGCGGATCATCGCCTGGATGAACAAGGCCGGGCTGTCCGCCTTTGAGACCGAGGACGCGACCATCGGCGGCGCGGGCTATGACGCCCACGGCACGCCCCTGCCCCGTTCCACCATGGATTTGGCGCACAAGGCCGACGCGGTGCTGCTTGGCGCGGTCGGCGGTCCTAAGTACGATACCCTGCCCTTCGACAAGAAGCCGGAGCGCGGCCTGTTGGGCATTCGCAAGGAAATGGGCTTGTTCGCCAACCTGCGCCCGGCCATCGTCTTTGACTCACTAGCCGAAGCCTCGTCTTTGAAAAAGGAACTGGTCGCGGGCCTGGACATCATGATTCTGCGGGAGCTGACCGGGGGGCTGTACTTCGGCGAGCCCAGAGGCATCGATACCCTGCCCGATGGCTCGCGCCGGGGCTATAACACCCTGGTCTACACCACGGAAGAGGTGCGCCGCATCGCCCGGGTGGCCTGTGATCTGGCCATGAAGCGCGGCAAGAAAGTGTGCTCTGTGGATAAGGCCAACGTGCTCGAAGCCACCATCTTGTGGCGCGAAGAGGTCATCCATGTGGCCTCCACCGAGTACCCGCAGATTGAGCTGTCCCACATGTACGTGGACAACGCCGCCATGCAATTGGTGCGCAACCCCAAGCAGTTCGATGTGATGGTGACCGAAAACATGTTCGGCGACATCTTGTCCGATTGCGCCTCCATGCTGACCGGCTCGCTGGGCATGCTGCCCTCGGCTAGCTTGGGCACGCG
>Ga0208863_1001710_pt1 | contig 12933 bp, 9 predicted proteins | sample RifOxyD3_FD_184040 | JGI IMG/M metagenome (GOLD analysis project Ga0208863, IMG submission 184040) | Soil microbial communities from Rifle, Colorado - Rifle Oxygen_injection D3 (SPAdes) | ecosystem: Environmental > Terrestrial > Deep subsurface > Rock core/Sediment | place: Rifle, Colorado...
AATGATTCCTACTTTCAGTGGGACAGTCAGTACGATGGTTATAATTACAATCCCACCCTTGCTTCAAATGAGAACATCGCTAAAAACAGTTACATTGTACCTGACTTTTCTCTGGGTGGTGTTTGGAATTACTGGTCAAAAGGGGTTAAAGAGCATGCGGCAAACGAAGCGTTTAAGTCTGAATTGGGGTTGGCTGTTTTTCATGTGAACAAGCCGGAATACAGTTTTTATAATTCAACAAAAGATAATATCAACATTCGGTTTGTTACTCATGGAAATGCTTTTATTGGTATTAATACTGTTTTTGCCATAGTCCCTTCTTTTGTGTATATGAACCAAGGCGAATCATCAGAATTAATTTTGGGTACATCAATAAGATTAATGACAAAAGAAACTTCGTCTGTAAATGGATATTTTAAGCAGGGTGCCTTGTCTATTGGGGGTTATTACAGATTTAATGATTCTTTCATTGCCTCAATATTATTTGAATCTAAAAACTTTGCAATTGGGTTTAGTTATGACATCAATACCTCAGACCTTAAACTTGCAACAGGCAAAGACGGAGGTATGGAAATAACTCTCCGTTATACAACCCCAAGCCCGTTTAATTATAGGAAAAAAGGGAATAGTTTGCTGTAAGGATTCTTTGTTTGTTTAATCTCATTATATTTTATCTGGTGTTTCTGTATGCTTAACCGTCCCTCTCATATATTAATTTGTTTACTTTTTAAATTATGGTATCCTTTGAAGTCCTTAAGGCTGTTGATTTTGTCGTGTTTAAGCAGGTCGTCAAGGGAGCTTTAAATCCCGTATTTGTTTCAAAAATTGTTGCTAAATCTACTCTTAATCTGATTCGTGCCGCTAATACCTGTGTTGTTTGTTCCGCTCAAACTAAAGATGAAGTTTTCAATTCAGTAACAAAACTCGATTTAACTCATTTTGGTTATCATTCGCACAATGATGTTGAAATATCATTTTCGTTCAATACTGAACAAAAATTACATCAGGCGATTATTAGTCCTCGTGTGATCTATCCATTAACCGAAGATATATCACTTCCGGAACCACCCGACGATAAAACAAAATTTTATCTTGATTTTTTTGCTGATGAGTTCGAGCGCATTAAGATTAGGGCTGAAAAAATCCTTGCCACAACTTCAACCAAAAAAGAAACTTCATTTATAGCATCTCGCAATTTGCAGCTTTTACGAAAGCTCAATCACGATTCTCGTGTACATTTTAATTATCTTTGCTCACGCACTAACTTACAAGTTTCTTCATCAGATTTATTTATAATCTATGTTCTGAATCTTTTTATTATACGTTGTATCGTTTTTTATTCAAAGTTTTTTAAACCTTTTCTCAGCGAAAAAACAATATCTGAAGATGGGCTTCGCACAGCATTCAAGAAAAAAATTCCCTGGATATTAAAACATCCCTGGCTGTTTGTTGAACATCCATTATTATACGAAATCATGACAGATAGTAAAATTTGTTCATCGGGTTGTGAAATCAATCCGGAATTTCAAAAACCCAATAGCTTAAATTCTCTTAAAATTCCGGAACCATTGCTTAAAGAAATCCTTGAAATAGTTCATCTCAAAAACTCTATAAAGCTAAACGGTAACACCAATGTTATTGTTGATGCATTTTTTCAAATGCAGAATAAAAATATTGAGAATGGCTTGCCTTACATGGATAGCAATTCTGCTGCAATAAGCAAACTGCTTTCATTTTTTGTTATAGATAAAAACAACGAGCCTTTAAATCCAAATTCTGTTTGCACCATGCTAAAACCCTCTAATTTTAAAAAGCGTCCCCATAAAGACGATAAGAACAAAATCAATCTTGTCTGATTTTATCAGGTTAGTCAAAAAATAAATTCTATTACGACAGCCAAAACAAGGTATGCCCCGCTTGCGTTACCACCGCCCCCTGTGCGTAGGCAAGTCCACGCAGGGTGTGGAAGACAAATTTTCAGCAATAGTCAGCGTTGATTTGTGTGAAAAGAAAATTTGGATTCTTCCTGCGTGGTGACTTTTTCTCGTTAGTCTTTTGCGTGGCAGGCAAAAGAGTAACTGGGGTTTGGGGCAACGCCCCTTATAAAATTATATAATTTAATTCCTTTTCTTCATTTTTCCCTTTCAAAAGTTCCCTGATTTTTCGGGAACTTATCTGGGAACTTCATGGGAACTCGCATACTCACATTTTTTGCTTTTACCTCAATAATCTGTTTTTCAATCTCGTAAAATAAAAAAGGTTCCCGGGAACTTTTTTTACTCTCTGGGAACCCCTCATGGCACAATGTTTGCTGATATTTTTGCAACTACAATATTTTCAGACAAATAGATATTTCCCCGCTTGATTTCCAAATAAAAAAAGTTCCCGAACATGTCAGGGAACTTTTTTTTTCATCGGTCACCCAAACTCTTTATATTCTTTTGCTACTGGTTTTCTGTTGCAACGAATTGCCATTATGCACCTTGTATGTAGCGACGTACCATGGTACGTCGTTTTGTTCCGGTGTCATTGTTTAACTTAAAAAAATGTAAAATGGAAGTCATAACAATTCAATCCGACGCTTTCGAGCAGCTTGTAGAAAAGCTTAATAATCTGGAATCATATTTTAAGCATGTAGTGAAGCAACAACCTCTATCCGAGCAGTGGCTCGATATAGAGGAAACATGTCAGTTGCTCAAAATCTCCAAACGCACCCTACAGGGCTACCGCGATCAGGGTATTATTACTTATTCGCAGGTTAGCGGTAAAATCTATGTCAGTGCTTCTGCCATCGAAGAACACCTGCGAAACCACACACGCAAGGCTTTTAAAAAACCAAAAATTTCAATCTGACCCGGTTGCTATTTTGTTTTGCTATATTGTTTTTATTATCTGCACCCCTCTGTTTTCTTGCTTCGCAAGTTTACAGTAGGGGTGTTTTAAAATCACCAGCCTATGAAAGTTTCAGTTTTCAATAATTTCAACAAAGTTTCAGATAACCTCGAAATCACGGTAATTCTGGAACAACTTAAAAGCGACAAATACAAAAACCGCATCCTGCAACTTCGCAATTTGCTTGTTGCTGGGAATGAAAGTGAATACAACAACAAAAAAAAATCCCTTCCGGCATTCACACCATGCGGTTTATTTGAAGGTGGCCGCAAAATGGAATTTCTCAAAGAATATTCCGGACTAATCATCCTTGATATTGATAAGCTGCCGCCTGATCAGCTTGCACAAATCAAACAAACAGCTCAGGGAATCGTTTTTACATATTGTGTATTTACCAGCCCTTCCGGCAACGGCTGCAAAATCCTAACACATGTAAAGACGTGCCATTGGCACGTCTCACAAACCCAATCAAATCATCTAACTGCCTTCAATCAAATCAAACAACATTACGAATCCATCCTAAATGTTCCCATTGACCCGTCAGGTAAAGACATTACCCGTTTGTGTTTTTTTTCATGGGATCCAGAAATTTACATCAATCCTGATGCTCCGGCTTATGAAATCACCGATCAATGTAAAGACGCGCCATTGGCGCATCTTTCTTGGACTATTACCGAACAAATAGAATACATCATTCAGCAAATCGAGCAGCATCAAATTGATATTACCAGCGAGTATAAAGACTGGCTCAGCATCTGCTTTGCCCTCATTGATGCGCTAGGCGCAGGTGCCCGGCAACCATTTCACCGCATTAGCCGATTTTATCACAAATACAATTCCGAAGAATGCAATAAGCAATTCGACAAATGTTTAAATTCAAACAATTCCGGCATCACCGTAAAATCATTTTTCCATTTTGCCAAACAACAAGGCATCCTATGTAAAGACGTGCCACCAGCACGTCTCACTTCCAACAAGGGAGATACACAGCCTTTACAGCCCACAAACACAACCTTTACACCAGTCCACGCAAGCGTCACCCTGAGCGAAGCCGAAGGGTCAATTCAGCCTCCACAGCAGCTTGATAATTGTAAAGACGTGCCACTGGCACGTCTCGAAAGTAAAAAAGAAAACCAAGAACAAACCGACCCAATCGCTGGCAAACAATCAAACCATCACTCTGTGCGAAGTCGAAAGGCAACAAACAAATTTCATTTAGTCCGTGATTATCTTTTTGAAAACTTCGATATCCGTTATAACAGTGTATCCACAAATTTTGAATACAAAGAAAAAGATCAGGAAATATACGAACCAATGAATGAAAACGACATTTTTATAAAAATGCAACTCGACGGTTTAAGCTTTTCGCTTTCAAATCTGGTGGCATTTCTTAAATCCTCAATGGTGTCTAAATACAACCCTTTTACACAATATTTTGAATCCCTGCCACCATGGGATGGCAAAACTGATTTTATTCAGGAGTTAGTTTCTTTTGTAAATTTAAAGCCGGAATTATGCGACAGGTTTGATAAACACTTTAAAAAATGGTTAGTTCGAGTTGTAAAATGTGCTTTGGCAGATTCATATTTTAACAAACAGGCTTTTATTTTGGTACACGACAAACAGAATTCTGGTAAATCCACTTTCTGCCGCTTTCTTTGTCCACCCACACTGAAAAATTATATTGCCGAAAACCTCAGTATAGACAAAGATTCCCGCATTTTACTAACAACAAACCTTTTAATCAACCTTGACGAACTTTCAACACTGTCAAAAGTCGAGATCAATTCACTGAAATCTTTGTTTTCAAAGGATAAGATAAATGACCGTTTGCCCTACGACAGAAAAAATTCAATCATTCCACGCAGGGCTTCATTTATAGGCTCAACAAATCAGGCAGAATTTTTAAACGATGAATCAGGATCAGTTCGTTGGTTATGTTTTGAAATCCGCTCAATAGACTGGTCATATAAAGAAAAGGTAAATATTGATAATGTTTGGTCTCAGGCATACACCCTTTACAAATCAGGTTTTCACTGCGATTTAACACCCGAAGAAATAAAAGAAAACGAAGAATACAACCGACAATTTAATATTACAACTACAGAATATGAGCTAATTCATAAATACCTTTCACCGGGAACCCGTGAACACAACGATTGTTTTATGACTGCTACTGATATACTTTTATATTTGGCTGAACAAACCAATGGAAAAGTAAAACTGAATAACATCAATGTAGGCCGTGCACTTAAAATGCTTTCATTTGCCAGAGATAAAAACTACCCTGATAAAAACTACGGTTATTTCGTTTTTAAGAAAATATTGTAAAACTCCAAAACATCTTACCATCTTACCCCACATCTCCGGTAACTGAGCGTAGTCGAAGCTTACAGGAGGGGTAAGATCATTTTTTTCATCTTACCCCAATCTTACATCTTACCCCAAAAAAACATCCAAAACCGGGGTAAGATGTAACTTCAAAAAACATCCTACATCATATTACAACACCTGTAAAATTGGGCAAGGGGTAAGATGGTAAGATTAAAACCCGTTTTTGAATAAATATTATATTTTTTTAAATGTGTCATTTGCTTGCTCATTCTATTATTGCTTTTTTTTGCACTATTGTATGGTGTATTGCTTTGTAAGCATTTACCATTTTAGAAATAAATTTTTTTTTTTGATTGCTTTCTTCAATTTTCTTTTATTTTTGAATTATTGAAATACAATCTAAGCTTGGTGTATGTTTTTTCTATTATAAGTCATGCAAACAAACTCAAAAGGTATAAAATAAAATGGCAAGAACCAGCTCAGCAAAATATTTTGAAGAGGAAATAAAAGCATCAATGGTTGATGACAACTACGAAGCATATCAGAAAAATATGTTTAAATGTTTAAGTTGTAATGCCAAAATTCAATTTAATAGAGGCATTGACCATAATAATCCACATTTTAAAAATTGGCCTCAAATTGAACATCTGCCAACCTGTGACATTTTACAAAAAGACTACTCTAATAGAAATAGCAATAACAAGCATATAAATTTTATTATTTCTACAATTTTGCCAAGAGCCGAAAGATTAGTAGGATTACAACCAATTGAAAAGAGAAACTATATTACGAGGTTATTTTTTAATGAACGAAACAAGCAATTTTTAAGTTCTTTAATTTCCCTTGATTTAAAAGTACACAAAGATTTATTATTGAGAACTGAAGACAAAAAAATAGTAAAAATTGAAGATATTATTTTGAGACAAGATGAAATCATTGCTAGGGTTGATAACAATAAAGAACCATTTATATGCATCCTTAAAGGTTTTACGAAAAAAGCATTAAAAGTTGGGATAAATTATAAAATTCCATTGACTACCGGTGTTAATTATAATAATAGCAATAAGTTTGATTTATTTATTCCTGCATCTTACGTAAGCAAAAATCAGGGAAACATTCAGGATATTGAAAATAAATTGATTTACTGTTATGGCACACCTGAACAAAATAAATACGGTTATAAAATGGATTTATATTCAATAAGTCATCAAATAGCAATAATTAAAAAACTTTGATAATGAATAATTCTAAAAACAATCTGAAAAAAAATCAACAAAAAAAAATAAGTTTTTTTTAGAAAAGTATAATAAATTTAAAATGAGTGAAATTAAAAAAATATTTTATAACCTTTTTTGGCAAAATAAAGCATGCCAGAACCTTTTCCTTTTATCAAAAGAAGAATTATTAGATACAAAAACACTTACTCATGAAGAGAATTTCACAAGTGTATCTATGCCCCGGATTATTATTTCAAACATTGAAAACAAGGCTGATTTCCCTCATGAAACTATAAAGCTAAGAACCGAAAATCAAAACATAAAAAATGAAAGCCTGATAGAATCAAAAATTGAACTTTACAAACCAATTATTACTAATTTTCTTGAAAATAAATTTGGTAAATCTTTAGAGCGTGTTGTTAAAGATTTTCAGAACGACCCTTGGAAACTTTTAGGTAAAGCTGCTTTGCTTTTTATTGATAGTGGAGAAAATTTTGAAAAAACAATTATTGAATTTCTTCAGGAATATGGCTTTATTGGAAAACAAATTAATAGTTTTTCTGAGTTGGAAAAATACTTTCAGAAAGAAGCGATTACAAAAAATTTCAAATCAGTCTTATCCGAAAACAACATCTGGAATTTTCTAGAATTTCTGAAAGCAGCAAAAGATATTTATGTATTTGAATCTTACAAGAGCCTTTACACATCAAATCAGGTCTTGGTTAATGCGCTGCACGACAAAGATGACTTTATTTCCAGGCTTCAATTATTCAATTTATTATTTGATAGTGGAATTATATCTTCAAGCAACGAAGATGCCTTTATTGAATGCACAAATTGCCAGCCGGGTACTTATAGGGGTGTCTTTCAACTTAAACTGAACCCACTTAAATTAAAAGAATTGAAATGTCCTGTTTGCTCTGGCCATGTTAGCTATTATGTACCTTACGAATTAAATAAAGAAATTTACGAAATTGTCAAAGCAAAAGATGGCCTGTTGCTTGATGCTCTTTGCGATTTGCTGAATAAAAATTCTGTTGAACATAAGGTTAACCAAACAGTTTTAAATGACATTGAGTTTGATTGTGTATATAAAGTGAATGAAAGTTATTCCATCGTTGAATGTAAAATGTATAAAATTGATACCCCCAAAGCAAAACTTAAAAGTAAAATGAAAGAACATTTAGGAAAACTTATTTCAAACATTGTAAGACTTAAAGAGGCTGAACCCCAAAATGCAGTACCCGTTTTTCCGGTTTTATTGGTAAACATCAACGATCATAAATTATTAAATGAAGTTGAGGTGGTGATAAAATCAGGCAATCCCGATGAATTAACACAAATAGCCAGAATTTGCAGCATAGACCAAATTAATTTTAAAAATTAAAATCAGGATAAATACTATTACTATGATTATAGAAGACGTAAAATATTATTTAAGTCAGAAAGAAAGTGAGTTCCTCGAATTTAAAGAAAGCAAGCGCACCCTTGACCAAAGTTCATTTGAAACTATTTGTGCTTTTTTAAACCATAAAGGGGGTGTCCTGTTTTTGGGAGTAAAAAACGATGGAACTGTTGTTGGAGTTGAAAAGTCAAAAATAGAAGATATAAAAAAAGAAATCATTACAACATCAAATAACTGGCAAAAATTAAACCCTCCATTTATTGTTTACCCAGAAGAATTCACAATTAAGAATTTACAGGTTATTGCAGTTCGCATCCCTGTCAGTTCACAAGTGCATCGCTGCAACAACAATATTTTTATTCGTAGCCATGATTCTGATCTTAGGGTAAATCAAAGCCAGCAGATTGATGAAATTTATCAAAAAAAACGCAACTATTTCACCGAAAACGAAATCTATCCCTTTTTAAAAAGAGAGCATTTGCGTGATGATTTATTCCGTAAAGCACGCAATCTTCTGAAAAGCCACAATCCCGATCACCCTTGGTTAAGCTTAAATGATGATGAATTACTTGTAACATCTGGTTTCCATTCAACAGACCATAAAACTGGCGAAAGCGGTTATACCCTTGCATGTGCTTTGCTGTTTGGCACCGATCAGGTAATCCGGCAATTATTACCTCAATATTCAATTGATGCAATGGTTCGCATCGTTAATATGGCACGTTACGACGACAGGTTACCTCCTATTCAGACAAATCTGATTGAAGCCTACGAGCAGCTTATGGGGTTTGTGGCAAAACATCTCGATGATAAATTTTTTATGGAAGGTGATTTAAACGTAAATCTACGTGAAAAAATATTCCGTGAAGTAGTTGCAAACCTTATTGTCCATCGTGAATATACAAATGCAATGCCTGCATCTTTTATTATTTATAAAGACAAAGTTGAAATAAAAAACGCCAACAATCCAAAAGATCACCGTCCTTTAGCTTTAGGTTCATTTGAGCCATACCAGAAAAATCCGAACATTGCAAGATTTTACCGTGCTATTGGTAGAGGTGAAGAAATTGGTTCCGGTATTTATAATGTAGATAAGTATCTGGCACAGTATGCAGGTAATGTTAAAGCAGTATTTACAGAAGGTACTGTATTTACAACTATTGTTCCTCTTACCAAAGAAGTTATTAAGAAATTTCATGAGGGAGCAAATGAAGGAGTAATTGAGGGAGTAAATAAAGGAGTAATTAAAGATAAATCAGGTGGAATCATTGAAAGAATTATTGAGGGAGTAAATGAGGGAGTAAATGAGGGAGTAAATGAAGGAGTATTTGAGGGAGTATCTGATATTGTTAAACAGGGTTTGGTTCGTTTTATTGAATATGTTCATAGTAATGAAGGTGCAAGAGTAAATGTTATTGCTGAAAAAATTGGTATTTCAGAAGCTACGGCAGAAAGGCATGTAACCATTTTAAAGAAAATAAAATTCATTGAATTCAATGGAGCGCCTAAAACTGGTGGTTATTTTCTAACAGAAAAATTAAAAAAGAGATTAACCAAGTGAGAAAAAACTCTCTAAAGACAGAATAAAGCTTACGATTTATAAATGTCCGATATGTCCGATAAATGTCCGAAATAAATTTTTGCTCATGAATACTAATGATAATATTTCTGAAGAATTAGACGATGAATTTGAAGATGAAATTTCATTTAGTGAACAGCTTTATACGGCGATATCTCCAAAAATCAAACAATTTTTAGTAGAATATTATGGAGATAATTTTCATAACCTGAAATCCGAAACTTATCTGGAAATTGAAACCTTAATTGAAGATGATATTCTTTTATTTGCTAGTGAAATACCTGATATTTTATACCGTAACAGAACCATTACAGATGAAGATAAATTTGATGAAGCCTTAGACAATTTTGTTCCTGATAATATACCGATTAATTGGCCTGTAATTGAAAATTGGTTTGATCGTGATTTTAAAGAAGAAGAGGAAGAAGATACCTTTTTAGAAGACAGCAATCCAATTGACTTAACAGAAGATCAAAAAAAAGCAAAGGAAATAGTTGAACTTGCAAATGAAATGACCGAAAACACACAGAGCTTTGCTCATTTTATGAAATCTGGTTATGAAATTGTTATTAAGGAAGTCCAGCTATTCTTAAAAAATAATGCTTCATTTGATTTGTCTATTCTTTCACCTGATGGTTTTATTGCTCTTCAAACACATTTGGATTTACTTGTATCAACTCTGTTAGAAGATTTGAATACATTATTGTATGAGGAATAAATTAGATATTTGGTATAAAACCCCTCATGCAGCAAAAATCCCCGCCCTTTACTGCCGTTCACTGAGCCTGTCCTTTAGATTTGTAAAAATATTTATTAATGCGAATTAAGAGTTAAAGATTAAATAAATAAACGCGGCGGCTATCCTACCGAAGGCATGAACCATTAAGCCTTTTGTAGAACGAACGCGTGACGCTCTTTGAATATCTGTTTTTGTAATGAGCCAATTGAATAATGATTCGATCGGTTGTCGTATCTTTGATACAGCTTTAGAGAATAAATCATTTGCTGCTTTATCTCTTTTCTTGATTGCATCTGATTGGTTTTTGATTTCTTTAACAGGTGTGAACATAATAGAGTTAAAATTTTTAAAGACGGCATCAAAGAAGGTGGCATCAATATAAATTTTATCTCCGAAGAAATTTCGATTTTGTATTTCACTCCATGCCTGTTTATATAAATTTAGATCATTTTCAGAAGCTGGAGTAAATAATATTTGCTCAGGAAAAGGGAGAGTTCCGGGTCTACGAGAGGCTAATATATGAAGTTTTAAACCATAGTACCACATACTCTTTGTAGAACAATAACTCTTATCAGTAATTTCTCTGGCAACTTTTGCTTTACGTTTTCCGGAACATGTTATTATGGGTAAAGAATCAAGCAAGCTTATTTCTTTGGAGCAATCACTTGGCACAAAATTGTTGAGTATAATTTCGATTAAGATTTTAAATGGTTCACTCAAGCGATTTAATCGAGTATTAAAAGCCACGTAGGATGGTAACAATGGAAACCATGACCGAAGATATTCATCGGTATATTTATGTATTTGTTTTATTTCGAATTTGCGTTCAGTGAGCATTACAAACAAATAAATTGTTATAATTTCCTGATCCGTAAAATCAGGATTGCAATTATTGCTAAATCTTTGGCAAACATATTTAAGTTCTTTTTCATACAGGTCGCATATAAACAGGTATATGGCCACTAAATCGAGTTTTTTGGCATTGGTAATCATGATATTAACGCGTTTTGATTTACGCATTTAATATACTGATTATCAATGCCTTATGCAATATAAATTCACATAAGTTATTGACAATATGATGTTTATAACTATTTTGGTTTAAGTAATATCAACCCTTAATTCGCATTAGAAATAAACTGTTATCAAGGATTTTTGCAGTAGTAAAAAGAGGAACACCTTATGCTGAATTGTGTAATTTTGTAGCATAAATTGTTAATAACTTTAGTGTTTTTTACTTGTTTTAATCCTAGAATACGAAGTGCAGGGCTTGCACGGTCTTTTTGCTGCATTCCCCACGCCATCCCTTCTGTTGTTTTTCGCTGTCACATTTTTTGCAAGCCAACACTTCTGCAATCACTTATCCGGCTTCACGGAGTTTACACCGATTTTCAGAGGTGTTGCAGGCGGTAAGTCATTGCCCTATCACACAAGCAAAAAAACAGGCTGCCTCCAACCGCCTCCACCGGCATCCTTTGCGCCAGCGATAAAACAACCCAAAGCTATTTAACATAACAGCTTCTTATGGAACTGCCACACGATACCTTCCCACGACCAAAGCCGTCCCATAAGTCAGTTATGTTAAATAGCCCCGCAGCCACCGCTTTTCGCACGTGAGTTAAGAGCCACCCTGCCCGTCTTCTGGGCTGTCATGGTTTTTGAAACAAAAACAAAAACTCACGCCAGCCCCCCAATCTATGCCACCGCTTTCGTTGATGAGTGCCACCGGAGTTCCATCACACCTTGTTTTGTCATGGTTTTTGAGAGCTAATGTTCTCACAAATGTTCAATTCTCTCCACTTCACTACATTCAGGAGCCACCGTTCCGGTGAATCCCTCATTTCGTTTCGTTCGTTCATCTCACAATTGTTCAAACCACACATCATTCAGTTGCCTCAATCCTTCATCAACTCAATGATTTTTGCCTACCCTCAGTCAAAAACACACGCCAAAACGCCTACAGCCACCAACCCCCACCCAACCACCCTTAAAGACAGAAAACCAAAAAGAAAATAAAAAAATGGTCTAAGGAATCATTAATAAAACCTTATGCAAAGATAAGCCGCCAACGCCCTTGCAAGGTTATACAGAGTTTTTCAAAAAAAATCTCCAACCCTGCGGGTAGTATTTTTTTTGAAAAAACCTTGCAATTCAGCAACCGCACGGCTTTTTGGATGCTTAAGGTTTTTTTAATGATATATTCTTTTTATGCGGCAGCGTGCGGTTTGCGAGCATTTCAACAAAAAATAATTATAAATAAATATCAACAGAGCCTATGAAAACTCAGTATTTTTCAGATTGCCGGACACTCGATGAAGTGAAACGCAGGTACAAAGAATTAGCAATGTTACACCATCCCGACAAAGGCGGAGATACTGCAACCATGCAGGAAGTAAACGCCCAGTATGAAAACATCATCCGTAATCCGATTTTCTCATTTGCGGAACAGTCCGAAGAAGATCAACAGGAATTTATAAAATATCCTGAAATCATTAACCAGGTGATGGGGCTGCACGGTCTTATTATTGAACTTATCGGAAATTGGATTTGGCTTTCTGGTAATACCTATTTTCATCGTGCCCGTTTAAAGGAAATAGGCTTTTATTTTGCGCCTAAAAAGGTCATGTGGTACTATCGCCCACCTGATGTTACCAGAAACCAAAAATACACAATTTTCGGTAAATTTGAGTGCAGAAAAATTGGCAATTAAAAATACACAATTTTCTACAAAAATATGTCAATTTTTTTTGTTTTCAAAAAATGTTTT
>Ga0208863_1001711_pt1 | contig 12925 bp, 14 predicted proteins | sample RifOxyD3_FD_184040 | JGI IMG/M metagenome (GOLD analysis project Ga0208863, IMG submission 184040) | Soil microbial communities from Rifle, Colorado - Rifle Oxygen_injection D3 (SPAdes) | ecosystem: Environmental > Terrestrial > Deep subsurface > Rock core/Sediment | place: Rifle, Colorado...
GAACGGATGAGGCTATTGAGCAGATTCCGGCTTTTTATAACGAAAAATCACTTGAATTCCTAACAGCCAAAAAATTGGCCGATGGTCGATGCTGGAAATTTAGGTGGTTTCTGGATGAGAACTAGTTAGAACGATAGAGCGCACATTTAACCATGCGATAAACAATACTGTAAAGCACGTTTTTCGGTATGGAAGATCTGGATTCCAATTTTTGCAGGCTTATTGCTTATCCAAACTTTAAGCAATAAGCCACCTTAGTTAAAGTTAATGAGCAAACCTTAACTAACAAATAGATTAAGGTAACGATTAAACGCATAAGCTCGCCCCCGTTGCTGTCCCGTAATTTCGATCAAAATTTCCAGTCGCATCAATTCGCGGATCAGAGTATTGGCGGTAGGCGTACTGATTCCCAATGCTCGCTCCATATCTTGAGCGGTAACAATTGGCTTTCGATACAAATAATTTAACGCCTGATGCGCAAGACGAGCACGTTTTCCCAAGCCGAGAACTGCTTGTTCTACTTCGTTACGCAAAGACAAAATTTGCCGGAACGCGTCGCGCCCCTTGCTTGCGGTTTCCGCTACACCGCTCAAGAAAAATTTCACCCAGTGAGTCAGATCATTGGAAATACGCACACGCATCAATGCGTCGTAATAACTTGCCCGATTCCGCTCAAAAAAGTCCGATAAATACAGCGAGGGTTTTGCCAGCAAGCCATGGCTGACCAAGTACAACGGAATCAACAACCGCCCGATACGTCCATTACCATCCAAAAACGGGTGGATCGTTTCAAACTGGTAGTGACTGATTGCCACGCGAATCAAATGCGGCACGACAATATCTCCGTTATGCCAAAACTTCTCCATGTCGCCCATCAGCTCGGTGACCCCATCAGGATGTGGCGGAATAAAGACGGCATCCGTCAGGCTGGAACCGCCTATCCAATTCTGGCTGGTACGAAATTCTCCCGGTTGCTTGTGATCGCCCCTCACGCCTTGCATCAATATCGCGTGGGTTTGTTTTAGCAAACGGTTGGAAAGCGGCAAATTTTTCAATTCGCCAATCGCAGAGTTAACGGCATCAATGTAATTACGCACCTCGCGCCAGTCATCACGTTTTTCAGGCAGAATCTGCTCCTCCGCCATCAAAGCCTCATCAATCCCAGTTTGCGTGCCTTCGATACGGCTGGAGGTTTGCGCCTCTTTCACCACGTGCATTTCGATGAACAAATCAATGTCCGGCACGATAAGTGAAAATGCATTCAGCTCGCCCAGTGCCCGGTTGGCATTCTCCAGCAGGGCATTGATGGTCGAGTCTTCCCAAATCCACGCATGATTGACGGGTACAGGCTCAAAGCTTTTGTACTGATAACGTTGCTGCCAAACGCCTGCCTTGAATGTCTCGAATTTCATATTGCCTCCTGAATACACCCCGCGCCCAGCATGAAAGAGGGAGAGCGCACATCAATCTTACCCGTGACGGCGGCGGAAATCAGCGCACTGCGGCGTTCTTTCAGCAACTCAATAGCGCGATTGGCTTCTGCGGTGAGAGTGTCCAAAACTTTGGATTCGGCTTCAAGGCAAGTAACGATTTCGTGTTGCTCATCCAAAGGGGGAGTTGCAAGTGGCATATTCGCAAATCCGATCTGATTGACATAAGCGATGGTTGCGGCTGTTCCGATTTGTTCAAAGTAACCACCCGCAATTACTACAAAGTATCGCAAGTACTTCGCATTTATTTGGCTGGTCGGAATAAATGCTTGTAATTGTTGGTTAATGATTACATCATTTTCGTTAATTGCCGCAAGGCCGAAGGTGCCAACACAACTTGCGATAACTGCGCCTGCAATTAGAGCGCGCGTGCCAGCGTTGAATGCTGCGCCATCAGACACGTACAAGTCAGTAGTCGTAACTGTTTCGCTACGCATCTGCTCCATTGTCACCCAGCACAGCCCCTCTCCATTCTCGTTCAATTCAGGTTTATTACGCTGTGGAACAAAAATACTGGAAACACGCTTGGCTACGGAAATCCCCCAATGTTTTGGTACTTCGCCCAGCTATTCAATGCCTGAATCCTTCATGTCGGCGTTGGGGTTAAGCCCCTTGGTGACGGCATGCAAAATCACCGCCTGACGTTTCTCTGCTAACAGTTCAACAAACCGCCGCTGCTCTGCAATCAATGCGTCAATCTTCCCCGTCTCACGGTCGAGGAAGGTCGCGATGGCGATTTGTTCGAAAAGTGGTGGGAATGCCCATAGAAAGCGCAGTATTGCACTTGGGAGGACTCGCTGGTGGCTACGAGTTGCTGATTCAACGAGGGATTCAAGACGTTGTCTGTAGCTTTCCGTTTGGACTAGGTAGTAGATAAAAGAAAGGTCTGCGGAACGTGCAATAAGAGGTACAAACTCACTGGAACAGATTGTCAAGAGATCCTTTGGTGATGCAATACAAACTGTCCCCTTTCTAGGATTTAATTTTGAAACAAGAACCTGCGGCACTGAGACGATGATTTTAGAACTGTCGATTTCAGTTCCATCTTCAGCTTGACCGTCTCCAGTATCTTGTACCACCGGAATCGAATAATGAAAAACTTCCTTTCCTGAAAGGTCTGCGGCTTGGATGGTCTCCCTGCCACTAGTAAGCACAGAATCACCCCGTGTGAGTTCCCAATGCCCCGGCACCTCGCCAAGCCATTCCACGCCGCTGGCTTTGTATTCCGAATAACGCGGCAGACTCATAAGGAAACTCCAGCCCACGGTTGGCGTGTCTTCCAGTCTGTCGGAAAGCCCATCGCATTCTTGTGCTCTAGCGCAAGCGGCTCGATGTGCTGCATCAGCCTTGCACCCCAAGTGCTATTCTGGCTCATGTGGTTCATCAGGTACTGGATGACGACGAGAAAGTTGTATATCTCTCGTCTCAGCGGTTGCTGCGTTTCACCCGATGGTGTTGTGATGGTTTCGGTGATGAGCTGCCCTTGTAGTCGTTTGATGTTGGGCAACAATAGGATGAACCGACGGTTCCACAGACGCGCGTGGTGTGCACAGATATTTCGCACAGGGGTAAGGGCGTGCAGCACCTGTTCTAGGATTTCAATTGTGGGCATACCGAGCGTCTTGGCTACTTCGCGTTTGACCTGATTATCCCCTGTGCTGGCAATCCAGCGCGATAGTGCGCCCAGTGTCATGGTTTCGACCACCGCCCAGATTGGAGGCAAGTACGGGGCTTTGTATTTTCCCCGGTAGTGGACGACAAAGGTTTCGTTGCTGTCTTTCAGGTCGTTAGAAATACGGGCGATGTCGCTGGCGTGCTGCCAAGGGTTTTTGAACAAATCAGCATTCATGTGTGCGTGACTACCATGCTGCAAGGACATTGCACTTGCCCATCGGGTACGTGCTGCCACTTCGATGCGCTCAATCGCTTCAATCACCAACAGCCGAAGTTTGCGATCAAACACGTACAGATCTAGCACCTCCTCAAAAGTGGTATCCGGCAAGAACTGGTGATTACGAGAGTCGCCATTAGTTGATGGGTGCTCAAATGGAAGCCAGTAGGCACTCAGGCGGTAATAGCCGATATGAGAGAGGTAGTGTTCAAGACGGTTGCGATCAATGCAAATCATGCCCCTGTCTAGCAGACGTTGAGCTTGATCTGGGATGGAAAGGGCGGGCTTGTTATATTTCATTTCCGCCCCCTGAAATGAGTAACCCCCCGGTTTGAGCATCATGCCGATGAACTGGCAGATAGGCTTGGGGGGTGTTGTTGGTGCGCATTATACGCAAAAATTGCGTATTTTCAAGCGTAACCTGAGAGAGAAAAGACCCGCCAAAGTGTGCATCCCCGCATATTTTTGCAACGGGGAGAGGCATGGCGGGTGTATGGGGGCGATTATACATGGCAAAGCTCATGATTTTTTACCTTCGATGCGTTTGATCTCGCGGTCGAAGTCCGAGAGGTATTCGGCATCCTGCCGCTGCCGATACACTTCGTATTCACCTTCCGCTTTGAGTTTGGCTTCGAGTGCGCTGACTTTGCCTTTGTCTTGCAGGATGGGGTAGTTCGATAATTCAAGGAAACTGTGCAAGAACGCCACCCAGTCTGTCATTTTCATCACGATGCCGCGCTCGGCGCGGTTCTCCGCCAAATCCAGATAGGCGGACACGATGCGATTCAGTTCTTTCACATGCGCTTCGTTCAGGTAGTTTTTCGCGACGGCGACATCCGATTTTAGAATCTTGCCGCCGGGTGCGTGCTTCCATGTCGTCAGCCCCATATAGATTTTGGTGGCATCGGCACTGCTGTAAATGAGTTCGGCGGCAGTCTGGCCAGTAATCGCCCAATGCAGTTTGTTTTGCACGCTGGCGAAGAATTCCTTGGTTTGTGGTGCGTCCGCACTGTAGTCCAGCGAGAGTGCGTAAATGTCGGTGATCTTTTGGTAAAAGCGTCGTTCGCTGGTGCGGATTTCCCGAATGCGCTCCAGCAACTCATCGAAGTAATCTTTGCCGAAGACGCGCTTGCCTTGCTTGAGCCGTTCATCATCCATCACGAAGCCCTTGGTGATGAACTCGCGCAAGGTTTGCGTCGCCCAGATGCGGAACTGTGTGGCTTGATAACTGTTGACGCGGTAGCCGACGGCGATGATGGCATCGAGGTTGTAGAACTCCACCTCGCGGGCAACTTCTCTGTCGCCTTCCGCGCGAACTATTTCCATTTTGGAAACAGTTGCCTCTCGGCTCAGCTCCCCCGACTCAAAGATGTTCTTCAAGTGCTTGTTGATCGCTGGCACTTGAACACCAAACAATTCCGCCAGTGCTTTCTGTGTCAGCCAAGCCGTTTCATTTTGGAAATAGACATCTACTTTCACAGCCCCATTCGGCGCAGTGTAAAGCAGGAATTGGCTTTGATCGTTCATGCCGACAACCTCCAACGAGATGGAGCAAAGTGGGATTGGTCACACAGCGTGTGACTTATTGTAGAGGGGTGCGTATGAGTTGCACTAATCATGCTGACAGCCCCGCGATCATGGTCAGAATCCGATCCGTACATTGCTTCAGTTCGGTATCAATTTCCGCCAGAGGGCGCGGCGGCTGGAACACGTAGAAGTGGCGATTGAACGGGATTTCGTAACCCACTTTGGTTTTGTCGTGGTCGATCCACGCATCAGGGGCATGGGGCAGCACTTCGCGCTTGAAGTAACTTTCCACATCCTCAGACAGCGGCACATTTTCAGTATCGCGCAGACTACTATCCGATTGCGGCTTGCCTTTCAGTTTGCCCTTTTCGCCCAGCACGATCTTGCCTTGCTCATCGCGCATCGGGCGTTCAACCGTGATGGTGCGGTAGCCAAAGTCTGCATTTTTGAAGATGCGGCTGATCGGCTTCCCGTCTTGCTCACCTTCTTGAAACTCGCCAAACAAGCGTGTGACTTCAGCGATGTGCGCATCTGACATTTCCTTGCGCTTGCTGCCGAGGCTCTTGCGCATCTTCTGCCACATGCCGGAAGCGTCGATCAGTTGCACGTAGCCACGACGGACTTCCGGCTTACGGTTGGAGAGTATCCAGACGTAAGTGCTGATGCCCGTGTTGTAGAACATGTCGGTGGGCAGGCCGATGATGGCTTCGACCAGATCATTTTCCAGTACGTAGCGGCGAATCTCGCTCTCGCCACTGGCGGCTCCCCCGGTGAACAGCGGCGAACCGTTGAGTACGATACCGAAGCGACTACCACCCTCGGCGGCGGGGCGCATCTTGTTGACCAAGTGCAGCAGGAACAGCAGCGAACCATCCGACACACGCGGCAGACCGGGGCCGAAACGACCGTTAAAACCTTGCTGCTCGTGCTCCTTGCGGATGTCCTTCTCGACCTTCTTCCACTCCACGCCGAACGGCGGATTGGACAGCATGTAGTCGAATTTCTTGTGCAGGTGTCCGTCATCCGACAGTGTGTTACCCGGCACAATGTTGGCGACATCCTGCCCCTTGATAAGCATGTCGGCTTTGCAGATGGCGTAGGACTCGTCATTCAGCTCCTGACCGAACGTGGTGAGACGGGCTTGCGGGTTATGCTCATCCAGATATTCGCCCGCGATGGACAGCATCCCGCCCGTGCCAGCAGTCGGGTCGTAAATGGTACGCACCACGCCCGGCTTGGACAGCACATCGTCGTCTTCGATGAACAGCAGGTTGACCATCAGGCGGATAACTTCACGCGGGGTGAAATGCTCCCCGGCAGTCTCGTTGGAGATTTCAGCAAATTTGCGGATCAGTTCCTCAAATACCAACCCCATCTGGCTGTTGCTGACCACATCGGGGTGCAAGTCAATCTGCGCGAATTTCTCGGTGACTTGGTACAACAGGCCGGATTTGGCGAGGCGATCAACCAGCGTGTGAAAGTCGAACCGCTCGAAGATGTCGCGCACGGCGGGTGAAAATGACTGAACGTAGCTGTACAGGTTTTCACGGATGTGATCCTGATCGCCCATCAGTTTCTTCATGTCGAGGGCGGACGTGTTGTAGAAACTCTGTCCCGCCTTACGTAACAGGAACGGTTCAGGATTCAGTCCAGCTTGCTGGCGTGCGGAAAGTTCGACCAACACGGCAGGCTTGGTTGCTTCCAGCACACAGTCCAAACGGCGTAGTACGGTGAACGGCAAAATGACCTTGCCGTATTCGGATTGCTTGTAGTCGCCACGCAGTAAATCGGCAACTGACCAAATGAAAGAAGAGAGTGTGGAGTGGTTCATCAATAGCATCAGTATTTTTTGGCTATTGTACTTGTACGAACGTCATATTGGCGCATCCTCCCTGAATTTCGATCAACGATCTGTCTGATTGAAATCAAGCAAGATGCACTACTAATCACTAAAACGCTGTTGGGTAAATTCCGTCGCCCATTGTAATGTTCCTCAATAGCATCCCCAGCTTCAACCATCCCGAGATTTATCAGGGCGCCTGTAAAATCTGCACCGCAATTACCGCAAGACAACCTGAACGTAAAGAAGGCCGATACACCTATGTTAGTGTGGGAAGTTCTGACACTTTTCACAACACGCAGGAGACCGGCCTATGAACCGAATTGTATCTGGCATCAGCACCCTTCGCCAACATATTGAGACGTTGCGCAGCAAACCGGAAGTCTATCGGCCCCGGCGCTGTCCGAGCTGCGGGCATGGCGTTCTCTGGCATTACGGTTGTTATTCCCGCAAGGCGGATAGACGTCCGACATCAGCAGAGACGAGCCTGAATCCGATCCCCATTCCTCGTTACCTTTGTTCGTCGTGTCTGCATAGCTGTTCGCGCCTGCCGGAGTGTATCCCGCCACGCCGTTGGTATAGCTGGTTGTTGCAGCAGAAGGCGCTGAAATCGTTGCTGGCTGGCTGCTTGTCAATCAGCGCACTGCGGCGTTCTTGCAGGAACTCTATGGCGCGGCTCACCGCTCTTCACGATGTAACGCTCATAGTCGTCTTCATGGATGTCCATACACGGCAGGCCATCAAAGTTGATCGATCCCCACTGAACGTCCACATTGCGCATGTATAGAATTAAGTGATTGCCGGTAATTTTGGCACTATCGAGCATCTTTCCAAGTTCGGATGAGTAGCGCATATACATCGCGGGGGTAGTCCAATGCTCCGGCACTTCGTCCAAAGGCCCGAAGGATTACTTTGACGATCTGCTTGATCGCATTCGTGACATCCGCTCCCCGGAACGATGCTTCTACCAGAAGGCGCTGGATATTTACGCCATCGGCGAGGATTACACGCCGGACGACTTCTCAGGGGGGGCGGCAACTGCCCGTTAGTCGGGAAAGTCACCGTCAACGTACAGCCATTTTTCATACTGACGGACAAACTGGCTGATTTCGTGCAGGCGATGGGCGCGTCCTGCAATTTTGCATCGCGCGATGAATTCGACGCTGGCGCTGTCAGCTGACTCAATAAGGTGCTTTTTGACTTGCAGCCCCAGCCACTTTGCATCGTCGGCTGCTAAATCCAGCGTGGACGGACGAGTGTCCGGATGCCAGGTAGCGAGCAAATAGGGCGCGAGTTTTAATACGTAAGCGCTGTAGCGTGAGCGCATCAGCGATTCGGCATCGGGAGCTGCGGCCCCATTATGGTAACGAGCGCAACAGGCCGCGTAGTCAGCCGAACCGCAGGGACAGGGTGTTACTGCCATGACTGCGCCGAGGGCAGTTTGCCGTGCCAGATGACGGGTTCAATCTCTACCACGCCGTCATCGCTGGTCATCATCACGCTGCCTTCCTGTATGGTGCACTGCAATTGCATGCCGCGACAGGCTAGTTTCGCTAAAGCTTGTGTCGTTTCGGTCGGTAATCTGAGTACGGTGAGATTGTCCAGACGGATCAGTTTGCTGCGATTTTCGTTCCACCAGATGTCAGCAGAACGGCCGTAGCTGACGATCACCACTTGCTCGGAACGCCCGCAGGCTTTGCGTATCATCCTCTCGTCAGGCAGGCCGACGACTATCCAGCGCTCGATGGCTCCAGTGAGGTCCTTGTGCCAGAGGTCGGGTTCTTCTTCGCCGGTGATGCCCTGCGCAAAGGTCATTGCCTCATCCGCATACAGCGCAAAGGCCAGCAGGCGCACCATCATGCGCTCCTCGGTCTCTGAGGGGTGCTGTGCCAGCGTCAGCGCATGGTCGGCATAGTAGTAGCGATCCATGTCGGCGATCTGAAGGGCGACTTTGAAGACGGTTGCTTTGATAGCCATGAAAGATAATCGGGTGGTGGGCAGGCGCGCATTCTAACAGGGTGGCTGTACGTTGACAGCGCCCGGTCAGAATGCTCGATCAGAACAGGCTGAAAGCGATGCGCTCCAGTATCACCACCGGCACAATGACGATTAGCTGGCAGATGATCAGCAACAGCATTCTGATTTTCTCGAGGGATAGCTTTTGAGAGGCAATTGATACAGTCTACGGACTAAACTATAAAGTGATTTTAGTGCTAGTCGGTAATCGCCCATTGCCGACCGTCGCAGGTCATCATAGATGGGTGAAAATGAATGCCTGCTTTTCGGCTTGCTATTAACCGAGGCGCGCCAATAGCTGTTGTAGAAAAAAATCGCCATAGCTGACGTTCAGCCCTATTATTCGTTCGCTACTCCATGCGGCACATGTCCGGTCGCGACATGCTGACGGGTGGAATCGCAATGTTTCTGCTGATCATCAAAGAAAATATCGGCACCAAATGCCTTAAGAAAGACGCCCTTATCCATCCCACCCAGAAACATAGCCTCGTCGATGCGGATATTCCAAGCACGCAATGTTCTTATGACACGTTCATGCGCCGGTGCGCGTCGAGCAGTGATGAGAGCGGTACGAATAGGTGATTTTTCTGCTGGATACTCCAACTGAATTTGGTGCAACAAGCCGAGGAAGTTTTTAAACGGTCCTCCGGGTAGTGGCAGTTTGGCTTCGAGTGTTTCGTTGCTTTCAAACGCGTTTAGACCTTCCTGGCGGTAAATGCGCTCAGAGTCATCTGAAAATATCACGGCATCACCATCAAAAGCGATACGTAATTGCCCGAGATGTTCTTGAGTAGCAGTCGAAACTGACGGCAGAATTGTGGCGGCGGCAAAACCAGCATCCAGCGCTTTTCGAACATCAGTGGATTCCGCTGACAGAAACAGTTGTGCACCAAATGCGGAAATGTACGGGTGTGTACTTTGTCCGCGAGTAAATGCGGCTCGACTAATGTCTAGATTATGGTGTTTGATCGAATTAAAAATACGAAGTCCTGTATCAGCACTGTTGCGCGATAACAGGATCACTTCTACACGCGGATTGGCGGGATCACGCTCATTTAGTGCCAACAGCTTTTTGACCAATCCGAAGGCAACCCCAGGTTCAAGTGGAATATCTTCGTGTTCGATTTGATGCTGACAATATGCATCAACGCCGTTGTTTTCAAAGATGGCATGGCTCTCATCCAAATTGAACAAAGCGCGTGAAGAAATGGCGACAACCAACTTTGCTGCGGTGTCACCTGTCGAAATCGGTTGTGCTGAGTTCTCACACGGCTGAGAGGCCGCAGTGGTGACTGCTGGCCCATCTATTCGAGCCAGCTTGTTTTGAAATCCCTTCCACAGACCTAATATCTTGCACCGCCCCTCCATATCCTGAGAGTGACATTTCAGGCTGACCGCTGGAAAGCTTAAATTTGGCCAGCCGACCATTACATCATCGGTGATCGTCTTTAAAAAATCGAAACCCGTGGGCTGATCGCCTCCCATATCGTAGTCCAAAGAGATATCCGTTGGATAGCCCCGTTCGACAATGAGCGCCATCGCCTCACCAATTGAACGCACAACCAGCCAGCTTGTGTCCTTTGGGAAGCGTTCGGTATCGAGAAACATTTTCCAACTCATTGTATTGCCTTTCTGGTTTGCCGCATTCGATTAGGTACGCTGTTATTGAATACAAACGTAATTGCTATAGTCGCCACTTCTACAAATACAACACAAATTTCACCGTCGATATTTCTGCCGAGATTGCCCTCATATTTTCAAAAATAGCATGACTTTCATCGAGGTTAAATAATGCGCGAGATGAAACAGCTACCACCAGTTTTTCAAGCGGTGTCGTGCCAGTTTGTAAGTTGTTCATGCGATACCACCTTCAAAATAATGTGCAATCCGCACCATCGCTATCGTGTCCCGTTCGCAATAAAGCAGCAGGGCATCATGTAATTGCTGTCGGCGTTCCGGTAAGGTTTCAGCTTGCATGATTTCTGCAAAGGCTTCCTGTGCCATGCCGCCATTAGCCACTTCAAGATTGTCATACGCAAGATCGGGGGCAATCGTCGGTAGCACTGCCTTGATCGACCATGAGCCACGCATCTCAGGATGATAATAGTGTTCACGTGCAATCGGCAGTAAATCAACGAGGCGATCAATCGCGGCATGGAGCGCAGGAGCAAGATCCGCATAGTAATCAGCAAGTTCCTGCATTCGGCTGCGTTCGAACGGGGCGTTATAAACGAAGATCAGCCCGTCAGTGCCAACGGCGTCAATCAGACTCATTGCAAATGGGCGGCGCGGATCGCCTTGCCCATCCGCTAAAAATGCAGAGTGGGTCATTTCACCCTTTGCCGTTTCAACATGGCATGACCACTGGAATGGTACTTGCATATAGGGACGTGTTCCTGCCCATACAGGCACGGCTGGGTTGATGGTCTCAAAGTCGATGTAATAGCGCGGGTAGGGAAGTGCGGCAATTTGTCTGCCCGCTTCTGGATTGAGCACAGCCTGGCCTGATTTTGTTACTTGCCAGACACGTTTATGTTTCCAGTTTTCCATACGTTCTTCAGGCACATCCCGCAGGTCGGTGTAGCCTTCAGCGCGTAAGGTGGCCGCCAATGTGCCGCCATAGGGCAAAACTTCGGGCGGAAATGCATCTTTGAGTTCAACCCGTGGCGAACAGTAACCAAAAAATGGGCATTCGAACGGCGTGTCGCATTGAGCGCCGGGCGCGATACACGGTTCGTCACCGGACAATGTTTCACGCGCAGCGTTGATCCAGTCAGGCACTTCTGCGCACATGTCGGCAATCTGATTGGTAATGTCGGCGTAGTGGAACAGCCCTTTATAATCGCCATCGCCCGGATAAACGAATGAATTATCTATATGCGCAATTTCAACGCTTGAAAGTGTAAGCCCGGCTTGATGAGTTACCCAGCTTTGAATGGCCGCATCCGTCAGATAGTATTCCTTCACGCTGGTAGACGACTTTACTTCCACCATCCGATAACCATTTTCGACTGGCAGCAACAGATCGGCGCGGATCAGCAGTCCGCGCGATTGAAAGGTAGCCTCGAAAATGGGACGCTGTTCGCCTGCAAGAGCGGCGTGAGTATCGGCAACCGCCTGCCACAGATCATCGCCGTCAATCAGCACACCATCAGAGTAGAGTTGTTGAGCCACTTCGCCGACATACGTGCCGGTAGCAAACCGTGCCTGGTTACCGTCACCTACTTCTTCAAGTTCAGGGCGGTACACTTTCAGCCACAGCCTTTTCGGGCATTGCCGATGCAGTAATAGGCGAGATTTGGACAGCCCGTGGCGTTTGGGGTGCGTGCTGTTCATGTCGTAGATTTATCTGGTGCGCTCATAAGGCAATCACTTAATGTGCTATGTACACGAATAGCCAAGGAGGCAATTTTTTCCGCTAGAACTCCTTCCTTCATTGAAACCCAGGCTATTTCACTTTTATCCCAATGCCTAAATCCGGAACCAAGCTCTTGATTGGTATCAATCCAATTCCACCAAGGCCACCACTCTGTTTTTTTTCCTGAGCAAAATTGTGTGTTCATTTTTACATTAATTGCACTCCAAATTTCAGCGTCATTATTTATGCTGTCATTGTCACGGCGAATCCCCCACAATAGATCGTGCAGACCAGCCGAGTTAAATTCAAGGCGCAAATAAAGATTGTGCTTCTTGCTGAATTTCACACCAAAACCAGCACAACTTTTCCAACCCTTGGTCATTGAAGAATCCCACACTAGTTCAAAGCCATGTGCATTTAACTTGTTTTCCAGCTGATTTTGAAACGTTTTAAGTAGTTCTTGCTTGACTCCCTCCATCGCCATTAAGACATGAAAGGCGGATTCAATACTGTCAGTTGATCTAAGGATGAGATTTTTTAGTTCATTTTCTTCTGACATGTCCAATTCCCAGTTAATGTTCATTCGAATAAATTTTGCCAGTTCTTCAATAAAGATGCGCACCACAAGAGCTTTAGATTGGCAAGCGCAGTCCGTAAGCCAATCAATGACATCTGCATAACTAGTTCTCATCCAGAAACCACCTAAATTTCCAGCATCGACCATCGGCCAATTTTTTGGCTGTTAGGAATTCAAGTGATTTTTCGTTATAAAAAGCCGGAATCTGCTCAATAGCCTCATCCGT
>Ga0208863_1001714_pt1 | contig 12899 bp, 13 predicted proteins | sample RifOxyD3_FD_184040 | JGI IMG/M metagenome (GOLD analysis project Ga0208863, IMG submission 184040) | Soil microbial communities from Rifle, Colorado - Rifle Oxygen_injection D3 (SPAdes) | ecosystem: Environmental > Terrestrial > Deep subsurface > Rock core/Sediment | place: Rifle, Colorado...
GTTTTTATGTTGGACAGAGATCGACGCCCCGACGACAAGCACGCAATCAGATTTCTTCTCTTTGGAGACAGCCAGTCCGGCTTCTTCGAACAGCCCGCTGACGGAAGATTCAGCACCATCAAATAGTAGGCCGCGCTCTTTAACAAAACACTCTGTCCCGCTGGGGAGCTTGAATGCCTCCCCCTTGACGCTAAATACCTTGGTCGAAATCTCCGCGCTCGCCCCACTGATCGACAGGAACATCGCAACAGCAACAGCTGCCAATTTGATCTTCATTTTCATCCCTTTCTTGTGATGGAATCTGCTCATTGCAGGTGCTTCGATAATAGACCCAATGGGTCTATTGAGCAAGCGCAATTTGGGCTATTGCTTCCCTCTCGTGTAGTAATTGAGCAGCTTCTGTTGCACGCTGTTGTTCACGTCGGTGTTGATTGCTCCGGTAGATGGCAGCGTGGCGGTAGCCATGATCTCAGCCGTGAACTCGCTCATGTCGATCGCTGAAAAATCCATCCGCCCGAACTCATCCATGGTTAGGCCAGAGCAGTCAGAATTTGCCCTTCCGAGCTGGGTGACAGCGGCAGTGTTGATGATCTTTGCCAGCTTGGAATTGAAGCAGCAATAGCGTCTGGTAACTGAAGTGCAGAAGAAGCCATTGCAATTAGAACTGTAATGGCGGCATAGGCCAGCGCCGTTCTTCTGTGCCAGCTCTTTTTCATCTTGTGGACAGGAGGTCACTTCCACGATAACCAGGACAGCGACAGCAACCGCAAAAGTTGTTGGATCGAACGCAAATGAAAATCCAGCCGACGAAGAATAGGTCATGGTCAGGCCATAAGCCCCCATTGAATATCCGCCTGCAGCAGCTCCGGTCGTCGCAGCTGCCGACATTGCTTCCATCCCGCGCATGGAGTCATAGGCACTTGACATGACGTCGTACATATAAGAGCTTCCTGCGGAAATCGCCTGACCACCTGCTGTAGTAAGGATTCTTCCGCCGATGCTGGAATTCTTCACAGCCCCGCCTTTTGGATCGCAGCAGCGAGACAAGCTGTCTTGGTCGCAACTCTCAGCGTTGCCACTGAAAATCCTCTGGTTGGCATCGATGTAGGTTGCAGCCTGTCTTCCAACTTCCTGTGAAGCCACAGCAAGCGCGAAATCACCATCTGGCACATGGCCAGTGTCAAAGCAATTTCCACCGGTGCAGTATTGCTGGGAGCCACAATCCAGAACTGTTGTTGAGCCTCCGGATGGGCAGCTATAAGTCTTTTCTTGCAGCATGCAGTTAGCGCCTGTAGCGCCAGCCGGACTGAGACAGGTGGACGAGCTATAGGTGCAACCCTTTGCATCAAGCGCGGCACAATCTGATTGCACGGCACCGAGACAGGAAAAACTGTCTTGCCATGCCCAACAGTCCTTGTATACGGCAAGCCCATTGATGACTCTGGTTTCAGCAGGCTCTGTGCATACATGAGATGCAAGCTGGCATGTCGGATTGGACGAGAAGGAATCGCACGCGGATGTGTTGATGGTGTCGGTGACGATTGTGTAGGTCGTGTCCAGCTTTACAGTGTTGGCCGGTGGAGCGGCGCTTCCGCCGCAACGATAGGTGTTCGTCCAGCGCATACAACCGGAACTGGACGGTGATGAACAAACGGAAGAAACCTGCTGACATCCAGGCATGGCGCTGATTGCCGCACAGTAATCGACGGCAGCTTTATCCAGACACTTGTAGGTATCGGTGTATTTCCAGCATGCCGCATTGATGGCCGGATCGGTAAGGCAGACATCGACCCCACTGATCTTCTTGCATGGAGTCGCATCAACGCAGACGGAACCGGTTTTGACGCAAGAGGCGGCGATAGATGCATGGCTTGCCAGCACCAACAGGGTGAATAGCAGGGAACGGATTATCATAGTGCAGCGGCCTCCTGAACGGCGCACCCGTTATCGATGGTGCTGGTAATGACGGGTGGCTGGCCGCACATCGTGTTGATACCAGTGCCAAATGGAGTTGTGTTGGCAGGGCAGATGTAACTGAACGTTGCGGCAACGGACCTTGTGCATAAACTGCCATTGCTGGACAGAGAATATCCAGTGGGGCATTGATATAACGCCGTGGCATTTGAGTTTGAAACCGTAGAACACGTTGTCCCACTCAATGTATAGCCGGAAGGACAGGTGTAGCTACGCGAGGCGGTGAATGAGATTTGGCAGTTCGAACCGTTCAGGACATATCCAGTGGGGCACTGATATAGAGAAGTGGCTCCTGTGTTGGCGGTCGTGGAGCACGTCGTCCCATTTTGGGTATAGCCCGGAGGGCATGTGTCCTCACGAGTGCCGCCTGTTGTAAGTGTTCGTGTGCATAGTGGTACCGTATCGGCATACCAAACACCGGAAGGGCTGTACGCAGGTGTTGCCGTGGGACAGTAATAGGCTGACTTCTTCCTACAAAGTGCTCGTGTGAACGAGCCGCCGTCATTACATTCACCAGCTGTTCTAAGGCGCGAAAGTCGCGGGACTGATTCAGTTCTGGTGCATAGCGTCCCATTGAAGGTGTAGCCTGCCGGACAGCTATAGGTTGATGTGGTATTCGTAGTAACGGTCTTACTGCAAGTCGAACCACTCAGGGTGTATGTTGCAGGGCAAGAATAGCTTGTGTTTGCAGGCACCGAATTCGAACAAGTTGAACCATTCAGTGTGTATCCTGCTGGGCAGTAATCATTCGTGGTTGCAGTCTGTGTGGCTTGTATCGAGCAAGTGGAACCGTTCAGCGTGTATCCTGCTGGGCATGAATAACTTGTGCTGGCTGTTACTGTGCTTACGCACGAATCTCCGGATAGTGTGTATCCGCCCGGACATTGACCGGCCGTAATTGGAACTGTGCACTGCACGGGGGATGGGCCATTATTAGCAACCGTCCATGTTCCAGATGGGCTGTAAGCAGGAAGCGCTGGTGGACACCAATATATTCTTGTGTCCCGGCACATTGCCCGAGTAAACGATCCACCATCAAGACATTCTGAGTTTGTTTTATTGCGCCACAAAGGCGCTATTGAGGTCTGGTTCACAGCAGTAGCCGGAATCGGACTTGACTGCGTTACAGTCACATTCAGAGTCTTGTCGCACGTCTGCGGCAGGTAAGTATCAGTCGTTTTGTCGCACTGGTAGTTGGTGAACTCATCCACCAATACCACGCGCCCCATGGTGCATTGCTGATCGCTGGCCCCAAACCATTCCTGGCATAGCTCGGTAGTAGGCAACGACCCTGTGGCCTTGTTCACGCAGCCTGTAAAACTACCAGTTGCATTCGGGTCGGTTATGCCTTGAGCTTCGATAGCTCTTGAGGAGGCAAACATGCTTGCTGGCAGCGAGAACTGCGGCCTGTTCGACGGGTTGTTCACCATGAGATTGATCGCCTCGCAGTTTTGCCGCAAGAACGGATCTGGATTCGGTGTGCCAGTCTGGCAATCCGCCACTTTGGTTTGCCCGGCCGAAACCGTATTGCCATTACCGCCTTGGAACAGAGCACTCTCCGGCGCAGCACCGTTGGCGTTGTAGTAGGTGGGATTGAACTGATTCACGGTTGAAGAAACGCCACCGCTGGACAAGTTCGAGACAGCATTTGCCTGGGCAGACGCCGCCAACGCTTGCGCATCTGCGAAGGCTTGCTGCGCCGGAGTAAGCGGGGCGGCTGAAGCGAAAGTCGCAGCCCCCAATGTCATCATGCCAAACAAAAAGCGATAACGCTTCATTGGATCCCCCTTGTGATTCTGCGATTGAATGCTTGTGCGGCTGAAGCAAACTTCGGCGAGGTTCGCTCGATCAGATCGAGTGCATAATCTTGGCCAACGTCGCCGGTCACCTTGACGTACTGAGTAGCTTGAGCACACCCGTTGTCCAACCCCTCACTTGCGGTGGGGAGCGCGATCACCAGCGCCGGTACAGCAGACACTTTGAACTGGGTGAATGCAGGAGGATTGACGCTGACCTCGACACGATGATTTCCGATGAGTTTGGCGACGTACTTGGACATCTCCATCAACTTGTCGCCCTTGAAACCTCGGAATACGATGTGCGCACCGGTCCTTTCAGATTGTTCAACGACGCGCTGCAAGCTTTCTGGCGGCATCGAGAATGAAACGAACACCATCAGCTCATGTGTGGCAGCTTTGATAGGCACCATCACAGGCGGTTTGCTGAACTGCTGAGCCAGATCTGACGGTGAAACGGTGGTTGATGGCTGCGGTAGCGCGTCGAGCTTGGCTGCCTCCGGTCGCCGATGCTGGGCAAACTGCGCATTCAGCTCCCTCAATACTCTGTTCGACTTTTCCAGAGGGGTTTCTGTAGGCTCATTCGCTGTGGCCAATGGCACCACTGCGAGTGAGAGCAACAAGACGAGTAGGGGATTCACACGGTTGCAGGACATCAGAACGCCCCCTGACAGCAATTGCGCTTGCGGAAGATCATGTATGCGAAGTCTTCTCCGACACCGGGGATCTCCTTGCCAGCTCCCCACAAGATCGAGGTGCGTCCAAGCGGCTGGCAGCATTTACCATCGATCTTGTTTTGAGCTACAGGGAAGTGCATCTGGTATTTGTAGTTCGTCTTGTCCATCAGCATCTGTGGGTAGTAGCCGCATAAGCCAGCATCGCCATTTGCCGCCCACATCAATCCCTCCCGGTGCATCTTGGCGATCAACCGCGAGGTGATCAGACTGGATGCCTGTACGCCCCCGATATGCGTGGCAACGTGGCCGTTCAATGGGTACATGGAACCCTGACAGCCCGCGCACCAGAACAGCGAATTACTGCCAAATCCAGCGGTCGCAGCGGCACAGTCAGCGCCACAAGCCAGCCGTGCGACAAGGTTGCCAAAGAGGAAAGAATCCGGATTGAGGATGGTGGTCATCTCATCGTCATTCCAGAGTGGGTCGAGTTCGGTCATGTAAGCAAGGTCGAACACATTCTGCTCAAGACAGGGGCTGTCCAACACAGCACCCAAGACCACCATCACAGGATCAACGTACCAGTGAGCCTGATAGAACGAGCTGGTGCCGGAGTGATCCTTCTTGGTTTGCGTTCCATGAGGCGCATTGAAGCCGGGGTCCATCTCAATGCCTCCCATCGCGCTCAAACAGAAAGGCTTCCTCACCACATCGACGTGACGCACCGGCTCCCAGAAACTCACTTTTATGCCAACGTTCAGACCGCAGGCGCACGCGGGGGAACCACCTGGATCTGGCGTGTCCTCTTGTCCGGTTGAAACTGGCAGCGACAAAGCGCCAGCACCAAACTTCATCGGAAAAGAACAGCTCCAGCAGATATCCGTCACGAGGTTCGGGAATTTGCCTTGGCAGGTCAGGTTTGCTGCATTCGCATTCAGTGTGCATGCCACCATGGCCAGCGCACCGAGCATCAACTTAATAGCGGAGTTCATCGATTCTCAACCTCTTTCCTTCCTGACGGACAATGGCGGGCACCTGAGCGATGGAGAATCGCTTGATCAGCTTCCCGCCTTGGTCGAAATACACGGAGGACTTCCATTTGCGCATCAAAGCCATCGGCTCACCGGCGACCAGCACCACCTTTACCGGCCTATCAGATGTGGCCACGATCTTCTTGGTGAATTCGAGCTGCTTCTCATCGCGGCCGTCCACGAAGAGCAGGTAGGTATTCCAACCAACATAGTCGAGTGGATTGACCCGTGTGCCGCGCGGGTAGATGAGTTTCCCTGTCGCGTCCACGATGTCTTTCTCAGTCACAATGGCGGGGTCGTAGTAGTGCGTGCTGGCCGTGTCTGTAGATTTGAATCCGGTAAGCGGACGCGGATGCTCGATACTGTTGACGACCTTGTTCTTGTAGTCCTCCTGGTACTTGGCCAGCTCCCCCGACTGCTCCATATGCTTGAGCCTTGATGTGATCAGTTCGAGTGCGTCGCGCTCTACGATTTCGTAGGTCGGCCCGACGACACCGAGATCATCTGCTCCGGCACCAAAGGACATGGGAAGAAGCGCAGCCAGCAGCAACGCCGAAATGATCATTCGCCTCATTTGTCAGCTTCCATAACAAGCCAATCCAGTTCGTATGGGATATCCAGACACAAGCGGCCTCTCAGGGCAGGCGCAATGCTTTCGATGGTTTCCATCACATTGCCCAGCGAGTCACCTTCTGCCGCCAGCCAAGGGATGGCAGGTGCCGTGGCGTACCAGAAGCCGTTGTCGTACTGACCAACGAGCACGTCGATCACTTCCGCGTTATTCACTTTTAACAATGGACTTGCCTTTATGTTGTTGGCGAACCTTACTGAACAGCGGCGGCTTGGTATGTGAAGAACTTGCCTCCCCGACCGCGACGCTTGTGGGTGAGTTGACCTTCTTCTTCTTCGATGCGCGCTTTCTCGACTTCTTTGCAGGCTGCTCGGGTTGCCCAGAATCCGAAATCTGGAATACCTCCTCAAAACTCGAAGTGGTAGTGAGAGGCGCTGCGTCCTTCGCATGCGAGATCGCCTCGTTCAAGCCGCGCGCGATGCTTTCAAATGCCTTGCTGCCGGATGCACCGAACAAATGCCCGACAACGGGGGTCAACTTGATTGAATGTGCGACACCATCCGCGAACTCGGCATTACCCACCTTGACAACATCGCTTGCAGGAATTAGCCAACCAAGCTCGGTCAATTCGTCCAGAATCTGTTTGCCGGTAAAGCCGTATCCGGAAAACGTTTCCGGCCACTTGAGATAAATGGTTCCATCGGTTTGTTTGACTCCGAAGCTCTCAAAGGCTTTCTTCCCGCTCTTGAATTCACCGATCAAGACGCGCAGCAGCTCCCCCATTGCGCCGTCCAGAGCTTCCAAGGCAAGCGGCTCCTGGGCCGGAACTGGCTCAGATGGGGGCGGGGGTAGTTCCTGAGCAGGGGGCTGTGAGGGTGTTTCTTCCACTGCCGCCTCGGTTGGCTCGCCTTGTGGCAGTTGCTCCACAGGTGCGCTGGCGACGCTCTGTGTCGTCGCTGCCTGCGTTGGCGCTGTTTCTACACGTTCCGCAGTTGCGCCAGAGCCGTCCTGAGAATTCAGCGGCAATTCGCCTTGTACCTCTGCGCGCTCCGTTGTCCCACCTGTTTTGCTCGAATGAATCTTCCCCGGAATCGGTGCAATCGGCATCGAGCTGATCAGGGCTTGGTCGCGGAGGCGAATCGCCTTCATCCGCATATTGGGAATTTTCTCGGTGATGACGTTCGGGGAAATGTAATAGAACGGATCATCGTGGTCGTCTCGCAGGAAGGCGATCTCTCGTTCAACCATCATGTCCAGGATGCCGTCTGCCGTCTTGGGCAACCCCGGTATGTCTTCGTCCTTGGTGCGGCGCGCAATCTCTTCGCCGGCCATTGGCCAGACCAGATAGGTTGTGCCTTCGAGATTCCAAACCCGTGCAGAAGGCTCATTGATGCGCCAGATACCCTCCTGCACCAAACGACGCATGATGTCGGTAAGGTAGCGCTCGACAGGTACGCCGATCTCGTAGCCGGCCATGGCCACGCCCATACCCTTCAAGTCTCGCTCGACGCTCAGTTGGTCTGCCTTAACGACGAAATTGTGTATCTGGTTGGTTGCGCCGGGGTTGTTGTTCAGGGACTCGTTCAACCAAACCCACGCATCAGTGCTGCCATCGCTGATCCAATCCATGGACTCTTGGCCAACCACCAAGTGCATGAGAGTGCTGGAAACGCTGACGTGCTTCTTGCCTCGCCCCTCATTCCAGTGAAGGAAGTAGTTGTCGATGTTGTGAGCGGTAGCCCAGTCATACAATCCGTGTTTGTATGGACGCCACCGAACCGCGTTCGCGCGATCAGTAACGGAAACGTCAGTGACGATCTTGCCGAGGTCATGGCAGATGCCTGCCAGGAATACGGTTAGTTTCCAGCGCGGTTCTATAACGCGACGTTGTTGCGGGGTGACGACACCGCGGATCAGCTTCCCTTCAGTTTGTTGCAGGGCCCAGAGGCCAACCTCAAGAGAGTGGCGCAACATGCCACCAGCACCGCGATGATGGTGGGCCTGAGACGCTGGCAGCATCTGGACCAGCGTAGCCAAGCGCGTCATCGCAGGCATGTAGTGCTCGTTCAGTAGCGCTTCGTTGGCAATGATCTGGCGAACACCATCCACCAGTTCCTTCTGAGTGGCGAGCAGGGTGGCCGGTGGGTATATCGGCAAGCCCTCCATGAATGGGGGATAGCGCGGAACATTGCTTAAGTCACCCAGCGAGTAGCTTGGTTTGAGCGGGGAGGGGGCGACACTGGCTGATGTGGTGGCATCTACCTTCGGCAAGAAGCCGAACTTGACCAGCAGACGATCGACAATCGTAGTCATTAGAACAAGCGGTATCCGCGGCCGATGAGCATTTGGTCAGATACAAGTCCTACGACCTTGTAGCGTGAATCAAGGCTCTTTGGATGGTCTCCCTGCATGTAGTAATACCCAGCCGGGATGACGCCTTTGAATTCGTTTTCTTCGATGGACCTTCCGTCTGATGTGACGGGCAATGCCTCTCCTACCGGCTTCCCGTTCACGAAGAATTGATGCCCCTTTGATTCAACCGTATCACCAGCAACGCCAACCACGCGCTTCAGGAATCTCGCATGCTTCGGGTAGATGAAATCGCTCGGGTAGTAGAACGCTGCATAGTCATTGCGTGACGGCAGCGCTCCTTTCTCTACCAGATACACAGTGCCATCCAGACTGTTGCTCAGGTTGATGTCCATCTCGTATTTCATTGAGAAAGCCCAGTATCCGAAGAGCATGGCGATATAGACATAGCCGTAGCGAACAAGGTGCGCATGCATCGCATCAAGACGTGCCATGCACCAGAGCCATGCTTCAATCGAATTGAGGGATTTGATAGTTTTCATCGGCATGACTTTGCCGCAGCCCCCCAAGAAAATCTCAAGAATGCGGTTCAAATTTGAACCGTATTTCGGGGGCTGGAAATGGTGGGGGGGAAAGGGTGAAATGCTCAGGCGTGCTGTAGATGCTCTGCCGAGCGCGTGCGAATGTCAGCGCAATGCACCGATGAAAATTGATTGCCGTGAACGATTGACAGTAAATTTATACCGCTGTATTTTTGCACCATCTACTTCGATGCTTATTGCTCGAACTGATATTGGTGGCTGGCCAATTGAAACAAACAGAAGGCGAGAAATCGTCAAGCAGCAAATCACCCACCCAAACGGGGACATCGTTCCCCTTTGGGGCATGGTGTCCCTTTTTTTGTTTCATCAAAAAGGAGATCACCATGTCACTCGTTATCGTTGCCTGCATCGTTTCCGGTTATGTCTTGAGCCGTCCTGTTGTTCGGACGCTCGGCCTGTAAAACTACCCATTGGGGATACGTCCCCTTGGGGGTGTGTCCCCTTAATTCATTCAAGGAGACGCACCATGAAACGCTTTGTACGCAATCTACCAATCAATGACTACCACGCCGGGGAAGAGATTTCTCACAGTGGTATCGTCAAGCTGCTCAAGTCACCCGAGCACTACATGCAATACAAGATCGGTGGAGAGGAACCAACGCCAGCAATGGAGTTCGGTTCCGCCTTCCACGCATTCATCCTGGAGCCGGAAGTCTTTGCCAAGAACTATGTGCTTGCTCCGAAGTTCGACAAGCGCACGAAGGACGGCAAAGAAGCTTCTGCAAAGTGGGATGAAGAAAATGTCGGCAAAACACCGCTAACCGCAGACGTAATGGAATCACTTGCCGCTATGCGTGCAAGCGTTATTAAGCATGCTGGCGCAGCCAAGATGTTGGCCAAGGGAGAAGCGGAGTCGTCCTTGTACTGGACAGACGAAATCACGGGCTTGAAATGCCGTATTCGTCCTGACTGGTTGTTTGATGGCGGAATGGCAGACCTCAAAAGCTGCGTTTCTGCCAGCAAGGCTGATTTTGCAAAGGCCGTGGCCAACCTCGGGTATGACATCGAGGCTGCGTTCTATGTGGATGGCATGAAGGCTGTCACCGGTAAAACGGTCGACTTCTTCTTCATCGCTGTCGAGAAGACTGCTCCGTACACGACTGCCTGTTACAAGGCCAGTCAGGAGATGATCGAAGTGGGGCGCGCCAAGTATCGCGGCGGCCTTGAGTTGCTGAAATGGTGTCAGGAAAACAAGCAGTATCCTGGCTATCAGCCCAATGGCGAGGTCGAGACAATCGATCTTCCGCGCTGGGCAGCGAACTTCGAGCTGGAGGCATAAATGATCGACGCAACACTGATCCCATTCTTGCCGGTAAATCAGCTGGCCATCATCCGGGAATGTCTTGAAGGCGAGGAGCGCGAGTTCTTCGTCAATAAGATGGATGAAATGAAGGCCGTTATCCAAGCGATGCCAGTCACCTATTCGCAGTCCGAATTGGGCGATGAAGCTGTCGCGTATCTGCACTATTTCATGGGCGGCATGGACTGGTACATCACCGAAAAAGATGTTGAAGGTGATGGAACGGTTCAGGCTTATGGAATGGTGGATTTGGGTTACGGTCCTGAGTGTGGCTACATCAGCATCAAAGAAATTGTCGAGTCGGTGCATTACCTCGATCTCGATCTTCACTGGCAACCCAAAAAGTTGTCGGACATCAAGAAGTAATCCACCCATCGGGGACATCGCTCCCCATGGGCGTGATGTCCTCCTGTTGCATCAACCATAAGGAGAACATCATGGCAGGACGGCTTTATTCAGTTCGACCGGAGGGTGATCGAGAACCGATTGAGTACACGCACTACCAAGAATGGCACGAGCCAGACAAGGTGGAAGAGTTGGGGCGTGTGATCGGTGCTTGGGAAAAGTCCCTAGATGTATCACTACTTCCCATATCGGACGGTTTCGACAATCTGGATCAGATGGTTCATTCCGTTGGATGGGATAACACAATCAACCTGGTTGTTTTCGCGCTTCTGTGCGAAGGATTCGATGTCTATGTTGGCAGCGACTTCATCGATATCTACAACCGGACTGATTGGGAATAACGATTCAAAGTAGTACCAACCCGTCGGGGATACATCCCCATCGGGGTTTGTGTCCCCTTATTTCATTAAGGAGACGCAAATGGGAATCGCAATATTAGTGATTTTTTCAATCGGCCTGTATCAGGCCGGGAAGTGGGTGGTTTTTAAGGCCATTCCATCCCGCGATGCGGCCATAGCCACTGAAGTCGTGGCGGTATCTGCTCAATCAGTTCAATCCGAAGTTGCAGTATCGGTTGAGCAAAATTGGGCGGGCTATGAAGCACCTACATTCGTTCGTCGCGGTATGCCTTTCCCCGTTCTGAAGGAGAAGGTGAAGGCAAAACGTGTGCGCAAGCCGAAGCTCAAAACAGCACCGGCACCAGTGGGAGATGTCTTTCCAATGGGTGACTGGACTCTCTTTGCAAATATCGAAGGAGATCACCATGTCACGGCGCATTAAAATCACGGCAATCGACCGAATCAAGTCCCGCACACTACGAGTCGCGCTGAAGGTATTCATGGCCGACCCGTCTCTTGGCAAATGTCAGGCAAAGCCGTTGTTCGCAGAAATCTGTTCCCACTTGCAAGCGGGGATGGATGACGAGCAGGTGGTACGGGAAGTGGTAAGGAATCGCGCAATGGGCAATCCAAGCCGCCAATTGTCGTTGATGTAGTCAAAGCAATATCCACCCATCGGGGACACTATCCCCGCTGGGGCATGGTGTCCCTTTTTTTGTTTCACTCGAAAAGGAGATACACCATGTCACAAGCACTTCAAAACATCCGTCGTTCCAACGCCGCAACAGCAGATAAGCCAGCAGAAGCAGCCGGTTTCCCTGCGATGCTTGAACAGTACAAGGGCGAAATTGCCCGTGCTCTTCCAAAACATATCAACCCAGACCGCATGGCGCGTATTGCGCTCACCGCGTTCCGCATGACTCCGAAGTTGGCCGAATGCGATCCGCGAAGCGTGTTTGCCGCCGTGATTCAGTCCTCGCAATTGGGATTGGAGATTGGCTTGATGGGCGAAGCTCACCTCGTTCCGTTTGGCAATCAGTGTCAACTCATCCCCGGCTACACAGGGCTGATGAAGTTGGCGCGTAACAGTGGTCTGGTCGTCGATATCTATGCAGAAGCGGTGCGTGTCAATGACAAATTCGCACTCAAGCTCGGTATGGAGCGAAGCTTGGAACACGAACCACTCACGGCTCAAGGCGGCTTTCCAGCGTCTGATGAAGAGCGCGGTGAAGTGGTCGGCTTCTACGCAGTAGGCGTGCTCAAGGACGGTAGCAAAACGTTCGTGGCCATGTCTCGCGCCGAAGTCGTAAAAGTCCGCGACGGCAGTAAAGGTTATCAAGCTGCTAAGAAGTACAAAAAGGAATCCCCATGGGATACCGACTTTAGCGCGATGGGCCTGAAGACTGCCATTCGTCGTCTCTGCAAGTGGCTTCCGAAGTCGCCTGAGCTGGCAACAGCACTGGCTTTGGATGAAAACGCAGGTCGTCAGAACCTCAACGTCAAGGATGTGATCGACGGCACTTTCACGCCGGTGGTCGACGAAGAGACTGGCGAGGTCACGGAAGTGTCTGATGGCAAATTGTCCATTCAGCAGCAGTGGGACAAATACGATCAGGTGCTTGCAGAGTATGGAGAAAAAGAGGCTGAGAACTTCATGCCTCGCGCTCCGCGTCCGGTTGAGAAACCCAAAGCATCGGCAAGCGAAGCTGAGTCGAAAGCAGCAGCTAAAGGTCTAGTAGCAAAGATCGTGGATGCCATGAAGAAGGCCAAAACCGTCGAAGCATTGGATGAGGTCTACCTCCATGCAGAAGGCATCCTGAGCGATTCGGAGCTGGAAGCGATCCTCGTTGACTATCGCAACTGCAAGGAAGCGATTCTCAAAGGTAACGAAGGTCTGT
>Ga0208863_1001715_pt1 | contig 12897 bp, 12 predicted proteins | sample RifOxyD3_FD_184040 | JGI IMG/M metagenome (GOLD analysis project Ga0208863, IMG submission 184040) | Soil microbial communities from Rifle, Colorado - Rifle Oxygen_injection D3 (SPAdes) | ecosystem: Environmental > Terrestrial > Deep subsurface > Rock core/Sediment | place: Rifle, Colorado...
TGCGATGGAAGAGGCAGATTTTATTATATTTATACTTGATGCCAAAGCAGGAGTTACAGAAGTTGACCAGGAAATTGCATTAAAGTTAAAAAAACAATCAAAACCAATAGCGTTGGCAATAAATAAAATAGATAATCCGGATAATGATTATTTAACAGCAGAATTTTATTCTCTTGGTTTTGATGATGTATATCCGATTTCTGCTTTTCATGGAATTGGTATTGGTGAGTTGCTTGATGCAATATTTGATAAAATTGAAGGTAATGATATGCCATTGGATGTCGAGGAGGATAATGAGGCTGTAAAACTTGCCATTGTAGGACGCCCGAATGCCGGTAAATCATCAATTATAAATTCTATATTAGGCGAGGACAGAATGATTGTCCATCATATTGCAGGTACTACCCGTGATGCCGTTGACAACTCATTTACGTATGAAGACCATGAATTTACCCTTATTGATACGGCAGGTATAAGGAGAAAGGCAAAAGTAACGGAAGATGTTGAATTTTATTCGGTGAATAGAGCGAACAAAGCCATAAAAAGAGCAAATGTTGCGGGTGTTGTGATAGATAGCAATGAAGGCGTGACGGACCAGGATTTCAGAATTATCAAACTTGTAATTGAGCAGGGCAAGGCTCTTTTTATTATTGCCAATAAACAGGATTTAATTAACAAAGATAAAGTAAAAATTAAAGAAATTCATGACAGGCTTGCTCTTTTAAATTATATTCCGGTTATCTACACTTCTGCAGTTACCAAAAAGAATTTATTTGATATTTTGTCCATAGCATTACTTTGTTTTGAAGAAAATCAAAGAAGAATATCAACGGGAGTATTAAATAAGGTTATGGGTGAAATAACCGGTATTAATCCTCCTCCATCAGTGAACGGGAAACATTTGAAGATTTATTATTCTACTCAGGTAAATATACAACCGCCAACTATATTACTTTTTGTTAATGACCCAAAATTGTTGATGCCCTCTTATATGAAATACATAGAGCAAAAAGTGAGAGCAAACTTTGGCTTTTCGGGCACTCCCATTCGTTTAATCCCTAAAAAGGGAGAATAATATGAGACTTGAATTTAATTTTATTGCTGATAAAGCTATAATACTACCTGCTTCACATAACGAAATTATTCAGGGATTTATCTACAAACATCTTGACTATTCACTTGCTGATTTTCTTCATGATGAAGGTTATTCATATCAAAAAAGAAAATTCAAATTTTTTACGTTTTCAAGGCTGATTGGAGAAATAAGATTTATTGATGGTTTTTTTGAGATAGAATCTCCATTTAAACTTATGGTTGCTTCGTCAAAAGACAATATTCTCCAGAGTCTTGCGGAAAATATAGTTAAAATAAGTGAGTTTAAGCTTGGCTCAAATACTGTATATATTGAATCAATCAATGTTCATCTCACACCTGCGATTTCAGATAATTTGATCATCAGAATGCTTTCACCCGTAACTGTTTACAGTACGCTTAAAAAGGCAGACGGAGCATCCAAAACATATTACTATAATCCAATGGAAAAAGAATTTGGAGAATTGATAAAAAAGAATTTAATAAAGAAATATTTTGCTTTATATAATAGAGAACCAACATCAGATGATTTTATTATTAAAGCTTTAAATGTATCAAAAAGAGATGAAAAAATAATCAAATATAAAAATTTTATTATAAAGGGATGGATGGGAAGATATAACCTTATTGGAAATCCTGAACTCCTAAAACTTGCGTATGATACCGGAATCGGGAGTAAAAATTCGCAAGGGTTTGGATGCTTTGAGATTTGCAGAAATGAAAATATTTAATCAAATCATAGAAATAAATGACATCCTGGAAACTTTATCAAAAAATCTTACAGATTATTGTAAAGAAAATTTTATATCTCTTATTCTTTATGGCTCATGGGCAAAAAATACGGCAAAACAGGATTCGGATATTGATATTATCGCCATAATTGAAAAAGTAGATAGAGCGACCCAAGAACAATTAAATAAAATTGTCAGAATAACAACTCATGATAAAGAGATAAGCCTTATAACCGCATCTCTTGAAGACTTTCAAAAAGAAACAAATCCTCTTTACACAGCTATTAAAAAAGAAGGCATCATAATTTCCGGAAGTGTGGATTTAACGATAAATCCTGAATTTTCGCACATTAAATATGCAGATTTTTTTCTAAAATCAAAAAAATTTGAAACTCGCAAAGTAGATATTGCAAAAAAAATACTTGAAGAATATCCTGACTATGGAGCATCGAATATATGTTTTATAGCCTCAAAACATGCCATACAAGCCTCGCTTGCCATGAAAGGAGTTGGATACTCAAGTAAAGTGGGAATGCTTCTCCCTTTAGCCGAAAAATATCTGGGTAAAAATATTGCAAATTCCTTTAGAAAGCTCTTTAATCTTTATGTTAAGTCAGAATATGAATTGAAATTCCTCACAAAAAAAGAAGAAAAACGTGCTGTATCTTATGTGGAAACAATTATGAAGGTTTATTCTAAAAAAAGTTGAACTTTTTTTTTGATGGAGTATAATTGTAATAGATTCGCTGGAGTAATAAATGATAGAAGCCTTAAAATTTGGAGATTAAAATGCTTTCTGCAATCAGGGAGATAGGGAAATGGCGTATAAAAGAAGGGAATAAAAGCTCTTTTGATGTCTTAATTCAGGAACCGTTTAAAGAAAGAAAAGACAAGGAAACTGATAATGTTTTGTTTATTCAGATAAATTTTGAAAATAATTCTTTTGTTGGAATTGATTTGGAAGATTATGATAAAAATAAAAAAGAAAAATATCTATATAGAAAAGGTTCACCTAATGGCTTTAATCCAACACCTGCTGCCGTAATAACAGACTTAGATAAAACATTCCCGAATAAAATAGAAAATTGGTTTAAAAAATATTCTGAAAGTAATTATTTAAATATTGAGGGGAAAAATATACTGAAGCAAGTTTTTGATATTATTTATAACAATAAAACTCAAATCACAACAGAATTAAAAGATAAAATCTCTAATCTAAAGAAAAAAACAGGTAAATTATTGACGTTAAAACTTAAATTCAAAGATGATTACCTTTATCTGGGAGATATTGAGCTATTTAGAAAAATTTTGTTGGAAGATTGTAAACCTAAAATAGATAATGGATGTCAAGAAAATAGGTGTTGTTCCGTATGTGGAGAATTTAAAATATCTTTTACGGATAAACCGGGAGTATTTAAATTTTATACTATTGATAAACCCGGTTTTATAACCGGGGGTTTTAATGAAAAGAATGAAATTAAAAATTTTCCTGTATGTACAGATTGCAAAGAACAAATTGAAGAAGGGAAAAATTTTATAGAAAAATCTTTATCATATAGATTTTATGGTCATAAATATTATTTAATTCCCAAACTTCTAACAGGAAAAATTGAAAATTCCGAAACTATGAGTATATTATTGGACACTTCAAGAATTGTTTCATTAAAAGATGAAGTCAAAAATAAAATTACTAATGACGAAAAAGAAATACTTTATGAATTAAAAAATGAAAAAGATTCTATCTCTTTTAATTTGTTTTTTTTAGAAAAAGACATGGGTGCTGAAAAAATAGTTCTTTTAGTAGAAGATGTATTACCATCAAGATTCAGGACTATATTTGAAGCAAAAAATTTTGTAGAGGAAAAGTTTGATGATAGTTTTACTTTTGGCAAAATAAGAGAATTTTTTAGTAAATCTGATGAAAATAAAAGAGAAAATGATTTAGATAAATACTTTTTGGAAATTGTAGATAAAATTTTTAGAGGCGTTTCAATTGAATTTTCATTTCTTGTTAAATTTTTTATAAAAAAGATAAGAAAAAAATTCATAGACGATGAATATTTTAACTCTATGGTTAAAAACGCAATGATGGATACTCTATTTTTAGAAAAATTAAAAATTATAAACTTTGAGGAGGATAAAAGCATGAATCAAACTATTTTTGAAGATATTTTTCAAAAATACAGTAAATCTTTAAACTATCCAGCTAAAAAAGGTATTTTTTTATTAGGGACATTGGCTCAACTTCTGTTAAATAAACAATGGGAGGTTAGAAAGGCTAAACCTTTTATGAAAAAACTTAAAGGTCTAAAAATGGAAGAAAGAGATATAAAAGCTCTTTTGCCCGAAATTCAGAATAAATTTGAAGAATATGACAACTCATTTGATAAAGGGAAACAACTTATTGCCAGAGAAGTATCCAAATTATTGCTTGAAGCCGGAGATAATTGGAAAATGTCTGTCGATGAAATAAATTATTATTTTAGCTGTGGTATGAATTTATCTCAAGAAATAGCTGATAACGTTTATGCAAAGGAATAATAGTAGTTTATGAAAGATAAAAAAAATAATTTTAGAAAAAATACAATTAAATTAAGGAGGAATTAAGTATGCCAGAATTAAGTAATCGTTCGGAAATATTATTTCTTTATGATGTAAGAGATGCTAATCCAAACGGCGATCCGCTGGATGAAAACAAACCAAGAATTGATGAAGAAACCGGGAAAAATATAGTTACGGATGTTCGACTGAAAAGAACTATAAGAGATTATTTATATACTTATAAAAGTAAAGACATTTTTATTCTTGAAATCAAAGATGAAAACGGAAATTTGAAAACCAAAGAATCAAGGCTCAAAGACTTCGAGAATAGCCCTAACCAAATAATAGAAAAATGTATTGACATAAGGCTTTTTGGGGCAACAACTGCTGTTGAATCTCAAACAATGGCTATAACAGGACCTGTTCAATTTAAATATGGAAGATCATTACATAAAGTTGATATGACTTACATCAAAGGGACTACTGTTATGCCTTCTGCTGCCGATAAAAAACAAGGGACTTTTACTGAAAGATATATACTTCCATATTCATTAATAGCTTTTTATGGAATAGTAAATGAAAATGCTTCAGCCAATCAAAAATTAAACCTGACAGATGAAGATATAAATCTTATGCTTGAAGCCATCTGGAATGGAACTAAAAATTTAATTTCATGCTCAAAAGCAGGACAAATGCCACGCATACTAATGCAGGTAATTTATAAAGAAAAGGACTTTTTTATAGGCGAGCTTGATAAAAGAATTAGTCTTGTTTCAGATAAAAGAGATGAAGAAATAAGAGATATTTCAGAAGTGAAACTGGATGTAACAAAGCTTTTAAATATATTAGATACGTATAAAGATAAAATAAAAAAAATAATACTCAAAGTTGATGAGCGTATAAGTTTTATAAAAGATGGACAAATTGTAAATTTAGAAACTCTACCACAATTTGAAAAATTTAACTTTTAGAAAATAATTGGAGCTTTAAATTATGCCAAAATTGAAAATTAAGAGGTCAAAATGAAAATACTGGCATTTGACATCTGGGGCGATTATGGGCATTTTCGTAAATTTTATACTACCTCATCGCCTTTAACTTTTTCGTTTCCTCCGCCTTCAACCATAAAAGGTATAATAGGGGCCATTTTGGGAATTGATAAAACAGAGTATTTAAAAGTATTTAATAGCCAAGAGTGTAAAGTATCTGTAAGGCTCATTAATCCAATAAAAAAAATAAGAATAGGATTAAATCTTATAAATACTAAAGATGGTTATTGGATACCTTTTAAGAAGAAACACCATGAACCCCGAACCCAAATTAGAACAGAATTCTTAAAAGACCCTCATTTTAGACTATACTTTACACATACAAATAAAGAAATTTTTGATAAATTCACAAACTTTCTAAAAGAGCATAAGTCAGTTTATACGGTTTCACTTGGATTAAGCGAACTCATAGCAGATTTTGAATATATTGATATTTTGGAAACTGAAAAATGTACTAATTTTTCAAGTGAAGTTGTGTCACCATTTAGCTCTTCAAATTTATTAGAAAATACTTTGCAGATAGAGGAAGGTAAAAAATATTTTAAAGAAAAAATGCCTGTTATTATGAATTCTGACAGAATCGTTGAACAGTATGATAATATTATTTTCGAGCCAACCGGTAAAGCAATAAAAACAGGTTTGGCTGAATGCTATAGGCTATCGAATGAAGAATATATTGAATTCTTCTAATTTATACTCTCATCCGGATAAATTTCTCGAAACGCATCTCATAAATGTAGCAAATCTGGCGGATTTATTCATTAATAATATTCCTTTGGAAAATAAAGATATTCTAAAAAATGTAATCCGTATAATTGCTTTATCACATGATATCGGTAAAGCCACTAATTTTTTTCAAAATTACTTAAAGAATGATGAAACAGAAAGAAATAAAACTCAGCATAGCTTATTTGGAGCGGTTTGTGGATATTTTTTAGTAAAAGAATATTTTAGTATTATAAATAAAGATAGTTACTACTTCCCTTTTTTAGCTTATGTTTTGATAAAACGACATCATGGAGACTTAAACGATATAAACTACGAAAATGTTGACGAAAAATCTATAAAGCTTTTAAAAGAACAGTTAGAGAGTATAAATAATGAAAAATTAAATATTCTTTCCCAACATTTATACAATGCCGGGTTACCGTTAAAAATAAACAAAGAAATATTATTAACATGGATTCATAATATTGATGATGAATTTCTACAAGTCAAAAGATTTTTACGTAAAAATACTTTAAAAACAATTGATTATTTTATTTTTAATCTTTTGTATTCCATTCTTTTGGATGCAGATAAAAGTGATGTTGTAATTGAAGAAAAATCTATTTTTGAGCAGGAACATATCTCTATACCTGTCGAAATCATTGATAAATGGAAAATTAATAAGAATTTCCAAAAATCTTTCATTAATGATTTACGTGAAAAGGCGTTTAATGATGTTAAAAGTATAGTAATTGATATAAATACAAAAGTTTACACTTTAAATCTTCCAACAGGGCTTGGCAAAACAATCACTTCATTATATTTTGCTCTTAAATTAAGAGAGGAAATAAAAAATATAACTAAAAGTACCCCAAGAATTATTTATTCACTACCTTTTCTAAGCATTATAGATCAGAATGTACAAGTATTTGAAAATGTTTTGAAAACTGAATTCTCTAATATAGAGACAAATTTGCTTTTAAAACATCATCATTTGTCAGAAATTTATTATACTTGCGAAAATGTAGAATATGAACCCGATGAAGCCAAAATATTGATTGAAGGTTGGAACTCTGAAATTATTGTTACGACTTTTGTACAATTATTTCATACCTTGATTTCCAATAGGAATAAATCTTTAAGAAAATTTCACAGAATCGCAAATTCAATAATTATATTGGACGAAATTCAGGCAATACCTATTAAATACTGGAATTTAATGAGAGATGTATTTCGTGTTCTGACAGATCAATTTAATGTCCGTATAATATTTGTCACTGCAACCAATCCACTTATATTTACACCAAAAGATACTTTTGCCCTTGTTAATTTAGAGGAATATTTTTATAAGTTAAATAGAGTTATTATAAAAACTGATATGCAAAAAAAAACAATAGAACAGCTAATTGAAGAATTTAAATTTACAGATGATAAAAGATATCTTTTTATTTTAAATACAATCGACTCGGCTAAAAAAGTTTATGCGTTATTAAAGAATGATTTTCCCCAAGCAACATTTTTATCAACACATATAACACCAAAAGAAAGGCTTCAGCGAATAGAAAAAATGAGGAATAAAGAAGTTAATTTAGCTGTTACGACTCAATTAGTAGAAGCAGGAGTTGATATTGATTTTGATATTGTTGTAAGAGATTTCGCCCCTTTAGATTCTATTAATCAATCAGCAGGAAGATGCAATAGAAATGGGACTAATAACTCAGGAACAGTCTTTGTCGTAAATCTTATAAATGATAAAGGGAAAAGATATTCATGTTTTGTATATGATTTAATATTGCTTGATATAACTGAAAAAAATTTAAAAGATTATAAAGAAATTGAAGAATCTAAATTCCTTGAATTAATAAATGGTTATTATAGTGAGGCTTCTAATAAAAAAGTACAAAATGCCGATATAACAAATGCAATAAAAAATTTGATCTATGATTCTCCAGATTCTCAGATAATTGATATAGCATCATTCAAACTCATTGACAATGATATTCCTAAAAAAGATTGCTTTGTGGAAATTGATGAAAAAGCTGCTGAATTATGGATTAAATATAATGAATTAAAAAATATAAAGAATATTTTTGATAGACGAAAGGAATTTGATAAAATAAAATCTGAATTTTATCAATATGTAATTTCTATACCAGATACAAAATTACAAAAAAATCTACCTCCAAGACTGAGATTGAATGATTTTTTCTACATCTCTTATAGTCAACTTAAAGAACATTATGATTTAGAAACCGGATTTAAAGCAGAAGCAGAAACTTCTGTCTGGTAAAATTACAGCCACCACCACGGCACGGGGAGAATCTTTGAATGAAGCCATTTAACGGATTAAGTTTTTAAACGTTCCATCTTTTTTATTTCGATTAAACTTCCAGTATTAAATTTATTTCAAAGGTTTAATTTTTCCAGGAGGTTTTTGCTCACGGGCATTTTGCCATGATGCAAGAAGTTCTTTTTGATGTAATGCTGCCCATTCCATAACGAGTCCCAATGCTCTTGGTGGCAATTTACCAGCTATTACTGCAAGAGTATCTATCTCAATTATCCCTTTAAAATTACCATATTCCGCATGAAAGTGTGGCGGGGCATGGTCATCAAAGAACATTTTGATAATAATGCCGTAAAATCTACATATTTCAGGCATGAATGAACTCTTTCTTTATGTTGGGAAACAATTCTTCGGGTTTTTTCCCTGTAATTTGTAAATATAAAGAGTCGGGACATAAATCGACTTCTGTGCCCCATACCAATTCACCTGATGAACCTATAGATACTTTTCTAAATTCTTCATAATTGTTCCAGAGGGAGAATACACCCTTGCCAACAAGATGAGACAAATTCACTGTTCCTTCTGTGCCATCAGAATATTTAAGCCGGATACAATAATTTGCCAATACCTTAACGTCAGTAATTTTATACATTTTATACCTCACACTAATATTATAGCATATTTACCAGGGCTATTTAATTTTCAATATTTATGTCATTGCGAACGCAGTGAAGCAATCTCAAAATCAGATTCCTTCGTCGTTCCACTCCTCGGAATGACACGGGTTTTTCGAGAATTAAATGACCTTGCATATTTACGACTATTTAAAAGAGCATGAAAAAGTGAAGGTTTTCATAAATTTGCTTTTTTAGTCAGCTCCATTGAAGATGATATAAAAATGCTGAGGGCTCTCAGACCCCAATCTACCACCACGGCACGGCTATAACCTTTGATTTTGTAAATCCATTCAAGATGTGAATAAATATCATTCATGATATGAATGATATTTCATATAAAAGAAATAATCTAAAATATTCTTTCAAGTTCATAAGGAAGAATAAAAATAATTTTAGTTTTATCAATTGTTATTTCTCCTTGATAAGAAAGATTAATCAAAAATGCCTTTTGGGGTTTATAACGGGAAATGAAATTTTTAAATCCACGGGTAATTTCCGGTTTAGTTAATTTTGTTGCCTTAATTTCAAGAGGAATAATCTCATTATTTTTATCTTCTATGATGAAATCCACTTCACTTTTATCTTTTGTTCTCCAGAAATAAAAATTTTTATATTCTTTTTTAATAAATACAGAAAAAACATAATTTTCTAAAAGTGAGCCACGGTCATCTCTTTCTTCAAAATTTCTAAATGATGATAATGCAAAATTGCGTAATCCTGAATCAATAAAATAAATTTTGGGCATTTTACTTAATTCTTTCCGAATATTTTTAAAAAAAGGTGTGAGTTCATTTATGACAAAAGTTTGTTTTAATGTTTCAAGATAAGATTCTATAGTCCTGAAACTTATACCTATAGTTTGAGATAACTCATGATTATTAACCAAATTTCCTATCTGTCCGGCAAGAATTCTTAATAATTTTGTGTATGCAGTAAAAGTTTTTACTTTTAAAAATCCAATAATATCTCTTTCTATATAACCAGAATAAATCTCTTTTAACCATTGTTGTTTTTTTTCCTCATTGTTTTCAAGAACAACACGGGGGTACCCTCCGTAATTTATAAAATCATATAAATAATTAAGTAAAGTTTTTTTGTCATAATCGGAAATATTTTCTAAATATAATAAATTTGGCAAATGTTGCTCTATAGATAGAAGATATTCATAAAAATCAAATGGATAAACCGTAAAAATTCTCTTTCGACCTGTAAGGGACTCAGAAATTTTACTCTTTAATTCAAAAGATGATGAACCTGTCAAAATAAATTTTATTGGTAATTTTTTATCATATATTCCTTTGAAAAATATACCGGTATTTTCAATACGTTGAGCCTCATCAACAAAAACATACAGAATTTCATTATTAAGTCTTGCTTTAAGATAACGGAAAAATTCCGACTGGCTTTGAAATAATTCAAGGTCAGAAATAAAATCAAGATTAAAATTCAATATATCCTTCTCTTGTGAGATTTGATTTTTGAGAAGATAATCTTTTAATTGTTCTAAAAGAGTTGTTTTGCCTGTTTGTCTTGGTCCCAAAATTATAGTCATTTCAGGCTCATTTAAATGTTGAACAAGTTGCGAAAAAATCTTACGTTCAATAATTTTATTGGTCATAAATATATATATTGTAACTTTTGATAATATGTATATCAATTTTAGCACGAGAAAAGATGATGTCAATAGTAAAATATTTTCAATGCATTTACTATTTTATAAAATTGATGGATAATAAGAATATGAAGCAAATTTCAGGTACTTTAATTTGGTATTACTACGTTTGTCAGCGTGAAGTCTGGCTTATGGCTCATAGTCTTGAGCCTTCACAGGATAATACTTTTATTGAAATCGGCAGGTTGATTTCAGAAGAGAGTTATAAACGGGAAAAAAAAGAAATCCATCTTGATAATATCGTAATAGATGTTATCAAAAAAGATGAAGACGAACTTATTGTCGGAGAAGTAAAAAAAAGCTCAAAGTTTAAAAAAAGTGCAACAATGCAACTTGCTTTTTACCTTAAAAAACTTAAAGAAAATGGTATTAAGGCAAAAGGTGAACTGTTATTTCCAAAAGAAAAGAAAAAAATCGAAGTATTTTTAACCCCGGAAATAGAACTTGAACTTAATGAAACAGAAACGAAAATAAATGATATAATGAATCTTGAAATACCACCCTTACCCAAAAAAATAAATTTTTGTAAAAATTGTGGTTATGAGGAATTTTGTTGGGCATGAAAAAAGCAATTCATATTTTTTCGGATGGAGAGTTAAAGCGTAAAGATAATACTCTGTATTTTGAAACAAATACAGATAAAAAATATATTCCGGTTGAAAATACGTCTGAAATAATGATACATGGTGAAGTTACGTTAAATAAACGCTTTTTGGAATTTATTACACAATCCGAAATTATTTTGCACTTTTTCAATCATTACGGTTATTATATAGGTTCTTTTTATCCGAGAGAACACTTAAATTCAGGCTACATGATACTAAAGCAGTCAGAATATTATATGAATATTGAAAAAAGAATTACGCTTGCTAAAAAATTTGTTCAAGGTGCAGTTGATAATATAAATAAAGTACTGACTTATTATTTAAATAGACAAAAAAACCTTGATGAATATATAAATAAAATAAAAGAACTTGCTGAAACTTTGGATACTTTCAATAATATTGACGAAATAATGGCTATTGAGGGTAATATAAGAGAACAATATTATAAAACTTTTGACATTATTCTTGATAATGAACATTTTGTTTTTGAAAACAGAACAAAAAGACCGCCCAAAAACAGGCTAAATTCTTTAATAAGTTTCGGTAATTCACTTCTTTATACAACGGTTCTCAGTGAAATTTATCAAACTCATCTTGATCCAAGAATAGGATTTTTACACACGACTAATTTTAGACGATTTACGCTTAATCTCGATGTTGCCGAGATTTTTAAACCAATTATAGTTGACAGGGTTATTTTTACTCTTATAAACAAATCTGTTATTAAAGCCCCGCATTTTGAATCAAAGCTTGATGGGATAGTATTGAACGACAAAGGCAGAGAACTTTTTATAAGAGAAATGGATGAACGACTTAAAACAACGTTCCATCACAAAAAACTTGATCGTGATGTTTCTTATAGAAGATTAATCAGACTTGAACTTTATAAAATACAAAAGCATCTAATGGGTGAAGAAGAATATATACCTTTTGTTACAGGATGGTGAAAAATGTTCGTAATTCTTGTATATGATATAAAAGAAGAGCGTTGTACTAAAATTTTAAAACTGTGTCGAAAATACCTTAATTGGGTTCAAAATTCAGTATTTGAAGGTGAAATAACCGAGGCAAAACTTGAAAAGTTAAAAATGGAATTAAAAAAGAAAATGAATGAAGATGAAGATTCCGTAATAATTTATTATTTACGCACCACAAAATATAGTAGTAGAGAAATTATCGGAGTGAAAAAGGGTGGTGAGGAGTTAATAATTTAGTAAAAAAATAATCGTCGATGTGAGATAAGGTGAAAAATACCGACCATCGACGAAAAAAATTTCTTGACAGAATCATATAAACAGCTTATTATGATTTTTTGATGTAAATTTTTTGAACTATAAATATTGAGAAAAGAAAGAGGTGATTATATCTCGTTTTTGCTCACCTATAAGGAATTGAAACTTATAATTTTGACTCTAATGAAATTGAGCATGAAGAGTTTTTAGCCTACCGAGCTGATTCGGATAAAAAAGCCGAAAGGTAGAGGGGATGGGGAAAAGGGAAAATTAAGCAGGGCAAAATTAAATTTGAATCTTCAA
>Ga0208863_1001716_pt1 | contig 12895 bp, 17 predicted proteins | sample RifOxyD3_FD_184040 | JGI IMG/M metagenome (GOLD analysis project Ga0208863, IMG submission 184040) | Soil microbial communities from Rifle, Colorado - Rifle Oxygen_injection D3 (SPAdes) | ecosystem: Environmental > Terrestrial > Deep subsurface > Rock core/Sediment | place: Rifle, Colorado...
ATGTAGCTAGATATACTGCCAAAGTATTTAGTCCAAGTCCAATTCGTTCACAAATTGCTACACAACAAGAAGATGAAAATTTGGGACCTTTTGCTACCCAAGCTCTTTTTGCTGAAAACTGGTATCGTGGTCGTAATGTAGATGTTGCGAGAAACGCTTTTGCTACTATGGTTACAGAATTTTTGAAACCATCTGATGATGAACTAGAACTTTTGAAAAAGGATAAGACTGTAATTATTAATGCTGCTGCTTTGGTACAGCAGACCATGTAATTTTTTATGAAAAATATTTTTAAAAAATTATTTTATTTAGTTGTAGTTATTTTGTCACTTACAGCACAAGTGTCTGTTATTTATGCTTCTGATACTACTCATCCACTAGATCCAAACCATTTAGATAAAACAAGTGGTGTTACTGGTTCTTTTACAACAAATTTAAGTACACCTGGTGCTCTAAATGGACCCGATATAAATGATTTGGCTATAATTTTACCAAGCTATATTCATTTTGTGGGATCTTTGGCTAATACTTATGGCCAAGTAGTTGATTTGAAAATCACAGTAGAAGATTTGGGCAATGGTAATGGTGAGCTACTTTCTTCTTATGATTTTCAGTTAAATACAGTTAGATTTTTTTGTGGTAGTTCTGCTTCAGACTGTACAGCTTATTTGAAGTATGAGTTGCCCACTGGAACTACCAATGCTTCAGGAGAAATAAGTATTAATCCTAGTTTACCAAGGGCTGTCTTTGATATTTCTTTTGATAGTGCTGAATATATGAGATCATTGGCAGGTAAATCTTTGCCAGAAAAAATTGAAATTACGACTCTTACTGAGTGGGTTATGGGTAGTGATGCTGATAGAAAATATGTTCTTTTATCTTACAGATTTCCCGTGAATTTTGCTGTAGCAAGCTGTAGCCAATATATTGCTAAGGATGAATGTGAGAAAAGTTGTGTGTGGTCTAGTGGAACTAATAAATGTTACTCCAAAACAGATGAAAAGGTTTGTAATGTCTTGAAAGCTGATGCCAGTGAATGTAGTAAATCTGCAGTTTGTTCTATAAATTCAGATAATAGATGTGAACTTACAAGAAGTATCAATACCAGAAAAGCGGTTGATCAGATAATTAGTAATGACCATCCCAAACCAGATGGGTATGAGGGACCTTTGCCAGAATGTGCCTTTTCTGGTTCTTGTCGGGATATCAACGTCTTGGTGGAGTTGGGTTTAAGAGTAATGAATTATATCTTTTCTATTGTGGCAGGTCTCGCTTTTGTCTTTTTTATCTATGGTGGTTTTACTTGGATATTTTCCTTTGGAAATAGTGAAAAAATCAAAAAAGGTCAACAAATTTTTGTCTATGCCATTATTGGTTTGGTCATTGTCTTTAGTGCTTATGTCTTAGTCAAGTTTTTGCTTGATGCTCTCAATGTTTCTAATACTTTTAGAGGAATATTTTAATTTTTTATGAAGAAAATAAATTTCTTAAAACATATTTTGTTTATAGCTTTTTTCTTTGTTGCTTTCTTGGCTATAAAAGATGTTTCTTGGGCTGAAGAAGAAAAAAAATGGTGTTTTACTATTGCAAATGGTTGTAATATAAGTACCGCAGATGCATGTGCTGGTGAACTTTTAACACAACAAAAATGTATTGAAGTTCAAGATACGGTAAAAAAAAATAAAGAGGAAATTGAAGGCCAAGCCAAGACCTCTTCACCTGGTTGTGCCAAAGGTAGTACTTGTTTAGAAAATCCAATAGGTACAACCAACATTACTCAAATTTTTGGTAATGGTATCAAGGTGGCTACTGGGATTATGGGTTCACTTGCCTTGCTTGTTTTTATCTATGGTGGTTTTGTTTGGCTCACTTCTGCTGGTAATAGTGAAAAAATAAAAACTGGTACGACAGCCATGGTTTGGGCCGTGATTGGCATTGTTGTTATTTTCGCCAGTTATGCTATAATTAACCTAGTCTTGCAAGGTTTAGGTGCAAGTTAAAAAATATTAATTATGTCAAAAAAAATCTTAATTTTGAAGGGAGGTGATAGACATGAATTTGCTATATAAACTTGCAAAATACAAAACTATTATTTCTGTTGTTTTCGTGTTTGCTTTAGGGCTTGTGCTATCACCTAACATGGCCATTGGGCAATCAGCTGGATTCAATCCAAGCGATCCACTAGGAGTAAAAGCTCTTGAAGGAAGTAGTACCTCTACAGGTATTGCTCTTGGCAGAGGAGATTTGCGTGAAACAGCGGTAAGTGTTATCAATATCGCTCTAAGTTTATTAGGTATTATTGCTGTTGTTGTTATTTTGATCGGTGGTTTCCAATGGATGACCGCTGGTGGTGACGACGCCAAAGTAGAAAAAGCCCGTAAATGGATTTTTTCTGGTATTATTGGTCTTGCAATTATCTTGAGTGCTTGGGCAATCGCTAGATTCGCTCTTACTAGTTTGAGTAAAGCTACAAACGTAAAAGGTGCTAATACAGCTTACTAACAAATAAAAATTCCAGGGCAGACCGGACTTTTGGTGGTTTGCTCTGGAAGATTATTTTATAAAAAATAAGAAATATATTAGTCAATAATTTGGGTACGATATCCCTTATTTTTTAGAAAAAAATATTATGAATAAAAAAAAGCTACTTAGTATATTGTTCTCATTTATTTTTGCTTTATCTTTTTTTGCTATGAGTACAAGTGTCAATGCACAGGCCAACGTTATTGCCACTTGTGACACTCCTGGAGATTTGTTGGGTATAGATTGTGTTGGTTACAATACAGAGCTTAGTGGCCAAGATCCTAGAATTATCATAACTAATATTATAAATGTTGTTTTGGGATTACTTGGTATTGTGGCTACTGTTCTTATGCTTTATGCTGGCTTTCTTTGGATGACTGCTGGTGGTGAAGATGCCAAAGTGGAAAAAGCTCGTAAGATTATTTTTGGGGCTATTATTGGTATCATAATTATCTTGACAGCTTTTGCTATTACCAGATTTGTAACCCTAAATATTTATCAAGCAACCAATACTTATTAAGTTACTTTGTATTAAATGTTTTCGTCCCATTCGTCGAATCGGCGAGCGGGATTAAATAACTTTATTTATGCATAAAAAAAGATTTTTAATTTTAAGTGGTTTATTTGTGGTACTAGTTGCGTTATCCTTTGTTTTTTCGCAAGATTTATTGGCCGCCAATCCAGCCAGTGGAAATTATGGTTTGGATGCTACCGCAAATTCAGCAGGTTTACCAATGAACAAAGATTTACCTGGTGTTATTGGTAATATCTTAGGTTCAGCACTATCACTAATTTCGGTATTGTTTTTTGGTCTTATGATATACGGTGGTATCACTTGGATGTTGGCTCGAGGTAAATCAGAAAATACTCAAAAAGCACTAGACACTATTATTGCTGCGGTAATAGGAATTGTCGTTGTTTTAGCCGCCTATGCTATAACCAATTTTGTTTTTAGTAATGTGATAAGTGGTGCTGGCGGTGCAACAACATCTAATAATGGTGGTGCAGGTGGAAGCAGTCCTGGTGGTGTTGGTGGTGCTGGAGGCACGACTGCACCTATTACACCGACTACTGTTACTGCTGTTGGAGCTTCTTGTAGTTCAAATGCCGGTTGTACGGGATCAGGGCAATTATGTAATTCTGGTAGTTGTGCAATAGCAGAGTGTAATGCTGAACAACCTTGTACTGGAGGTGAAAAGATGTGTGATACAGACATTACTTGGAAATGTGTAACACAGAGTTGTTCTTCTAGTATTGATTGTCCTTCCGGATATAGTTGTCCTGCTGGAGGTGGAAATTGTTTTTCTGTTGAGTTCTGAAATTAAAATTTGAGTATTATGCGTAAATTTATAAGCTATCCTGTTTTGAGTCTCTTTTCTGTTTTATTTTTTGCTACCAAAGTTTTAGCAGTCAAAAGTTTGGGTGATTCTACACCATCTTTGACCAAGGTAACTAGTCAAACAGGTATTACCGAACCACAGCTTACAAATGTTGCGGGTAATGTCGTAACGATGCTTTTTATATTTGCAGGTTTGATTTTTTTTGTTTTGATGGTTTATGCTGGTGTGCGTTGGATGACAGCTAGGGATAAAGCTGAGAGTGTTGAAAAAGCTAGAAATACAATGATTGCTGCGGTAATTGGCCTTGTTATCTTGATGGCGTCTTATGCTATAACCAATTTTGTACAGACTAATATTTTGTCAAAACAAGGTAATAGCCCTGGTGATACTGGACAAACCCAGACTTTGAGTTGTGTAGTAGGTAGTGCTAGCGTGATAGATTTTTGTAGTAGTAACTGTGCTGTTGAAACAGTGGATAAAGAGTATTGTGTATCTGTCAGTGGTGCTTCATCTGATAATACCAATTGTTATCTTTTTTGTATAGCTGATTCGGCATCAAACAAGTGTGGTCCTGTCACGTCCGCCACCCAAAGAAGTACTTGTAATTCTTTTACCAATATTGCTTGTCAGAGTATGCAAGCTGGTAATAATTTTTGTCAATTAAAATAATTTATAAATATGAAAAAAATATTATTACATCTGCTGATGAGTTTTACAATATTTTCTTTTTTTGTTGTGCCTGTTTGGTCACAAGGGGTGGGTGTACAAAATACAGCTCCTCTAAATCAAATAAAAGATAAGGCTGGTATCACAGAAGGTGATTTGGGTAGTATTGCCGGAACTGTTATTTCAGGGATTTTGAGTTTAGTTGGTGTTATTTTTCTTATTTTGATGGTATATGCTGGTATAATTTGGATGACTGCACGAGGAGATGATGCTAAGACTGAAAATGCCAAGAAAACAATTACCGCTTCAGTGATAGGACTTTTTATTGTAGTTAGTGCTTATGCCATTACCAAATTTGTTACTAGTAAAATCAATCAATAAAAATATGAAATATCTTATTTTAACTTTCTTTTTAGCTTTTATCTTTTTAGCTTTTGCGCCTCAGACTTTGGCTGTAAACTTGGGAGGTGATATCTTGGACAAAGCTGGTGAAACAGCTGGTTATGACAAAGGTACAACAGATACTACTTTGTCAAAAAATATTGGTATTGTTATCAATATTGCCTTGTCAGTTATTGGTGTATTGTTTACCATACTTATGGTATATGCAGGATACACTTGGATGGTAGCCAGAGGAGATGAAACCAAAGTGGATAAAGCCAAAAAAATAATTACAGCCTCCATCATTGGTCTTATCATTACTCTTGCTGCTTATAGTATTACTAATTTTGTTATTCCAAGGATTCTGGACAAGACTTTGTCTCAAGTTTTTTTCAGTCGATTTGTTTAGTGTTTTATCATAAATTTATGAAAAATTTTTTTGTTCTAGCTATTTTTTCTATATTGTTTTTGGGGAGTTTTTTCTTGATTACGGATAGTGTTTTGGCTGTTACCTCTACAAAAAGTAGTGTGATAGAGCAGTTGAACGCTGGTGCCAAAGGAGCAGGCCTTGAAGCACATGGTACTGATCCCCGAATTTTTGCTACACGTATAATAGAGGTATTTCTTGGTCTTATCGGGACTATGGCTATGTTTCTTTTTGTTTACGCCGGATATTTGATGATAACCTCTCATGGCGATGGTACTAAAGTTGAAAAAGCCAGAAAGATAATGACTGGAGCTATTATAGGTATTTTTGTGATATTGTTGTCTTTTAGTATTACCAATTTTGTAGGTAGAAAGCTACAAGAAAAAATAAATCAAGAAAGTATCTTCGGTTAATTTTTATAAATATGAAGAAATTTGTTTTTACATTAATTTTTATTTTGGGACTTGCTTTTGTAAATGTGTCTTTAGTTTCTGCCCAAAATACTTTACAAGAATCAATTGACGCTCAAAATCAGGCCTTTGCTGGCAAAAGTGGTGCCGATATCGGCACACCAAAAGATATTAGAATAGTTGTTGCAGAAATTATACAAGTTTTCTTAGGATTTTTGGGATTTCTAGCCACGACTTACTTAGTATATGGTGGATATATGTATATGACTGCTGCAGGCAATGAACAGAGAACGTCTAATGCTGGGAAAATAATTCTCTTTAGTGCACTTGGTATTTTTATTATTTTGGCCTCTTATAGCATCACGCGTTTTGTCTATAATACCTTTCAAAAAGGGGTTAACTCTACTTATACACAAGGTACTGCAGTTCCTAATGGGAATTTTATTCCAAGATAGTTTCTGTTAGTATAATGTCTATTATTTAGTCTGATGGAGAGTCAGACTTTTGTTTCATAATATGAAAGTCAATAGTAATCAAAAAAATCTTTTTTCTATTGTAATCCCTGCCTACAATGAAGAAAAAACCATTGCATCTTGTCTTGACTGCATCAAAAAATTAAAAGCAGATTTTGCTTTTGAAGTTATTGTGGTTGACAACAATTCTAGTGATAACACGTCCAGTATAGCAGAGAGCTATGGTGTCAAAGTTATTTTGGAGACAAAACAAGGAGTTGGTGCTGCCAGAAAAAAAGGAACAGAAGAGGCTGTTGGTTTTTTTGTTTTACATATTGACGCAGATACACATTTGCCAGAAAATTATTTGGAAGAAGTAATCAAAAGATTTGAAAGTATTGATGACTTGGTTTGTGTAGGTGGCCAAATGTTTTTTTATGATGCTCCTCTTTGGAAAGATATTGCGCGTATTTTTATCCATCACTTTTTGTGGTTTTTTGCTGTCATTATTTCGCGCAAGAGTCAGGGTCCTATGGGAAATAACATGACTTTTCGTAAAGATGTTTATGATTTGACCACAGGTTTTAATTCTGATTTACGTTTTGGTGAAGATATGGATCTTAGCAAAAAACTGGCTGAGTTTGGCAAAGTAAGACTCGATATGAGTCTAAAGTGTCCAGTGTCTTCACGTCGTTATAAAGTCAACAAAAGTTTGTTTGACTATTCGATGAATTTTTTCAAAATGAGTACCAAAGGTGAACTTCACAAAAATGAGTTGCCTCCTGCTAGTGAAGTGGTCAAGAGACACTTTCCTAAATTAAAAAATATTCTTAAAATAAATAAGCCATAACAAATCAATGTTATGGCTAAATTATTAAATTGTCACATTACTTTTTTTCTAAACAATAATTTAGCAATGCAGCCATTTAACAATTTCTATTCTTTTTGCCAAGTTATCTCTGCAATATTTTCTTTACTATTTAAATACCTCGCAAGGACAAAAAGATAATCACTCAGTCTATTTAGATATTTTGGTATATTTTTTTCTAGTTCATAATGTTGATCTAGTTGGACAACAACTCTCTCAGCACGACGACAGATGGCACGGGTTTGGAAGGAAAGTGAAGCTTGTATTGATCCTCCCGGTAATATAAATTGTGTTAGCTCGGGTAGTTCTTCTGTCATTTTGTCAATATTTTTTTCCAAAAATTCCAAATCACTGTCTTTTATTTGTGGTACTTTCACAAGGTCGGTCTGCACAGCGGCTAAGTTTGATCCGAGGTCAAACAGTTTGTTTTGAATTTTTTGTAAATCTTTTTTTTCTTCTCCAAAGTTTTCATTTAAATGTGAAATGAGAAGACCAAGTGAACTATTTAGCTCATCCACTTCGCCAATGGCTTCCATTTCGATACAATTTTTGAAAACTCTTTTGCCACCAAGTAGAGAAGTCTCTCCTTGGTCGCCGGTTTTGGTATAGATTTTTTGCATAATCTAATGTCTAAAATCAAAAGTCTATAAAGTCGATTTAATTTAATGACTTTATAAACCCTAAAAATAATTTAGGAATCTCAATAGTTAAATTATAGTAGTCTCTGGTTTTTTTCTTCGTAAAGTAACCTATTTCAAAACCCAAATAGATCATTGATCTTACTTCACCACAAGATCCTTTAGCAATATAAAGGAATCTTTTGAATTCTTTATCACTTTGTCTTTCGAAGCCTTCAGCTATGTTGTTCATTATTGATAAGCTGGCTCTCTGAATTTGATCTCTTACCCCATAGTCTTTATTATCTTTGAAGTCCTTATATATACAAATTGTCAACTCTTTGGCTTTTTTCCAAGCAATAATATCTTCAAATTTTTCAATTTTCATAAATGTTGTGACTTTATAGACGTTTGACTTTATGGACTTTACAGACTTATTTCTTTACAAATTTACTTTCATTGAAAAGCAATACTAATAATATTAAAAAAGATGAAATTACACTCTCCCAAACCCAACCGGCACCAATGCCCATACCAATGGCTGCCACCACCCAGAGGCCAGCAGCGGTAGTGAGACCTACTACGATATCTTCACCTTTTTTGTGTTTGTGAACGATGACACCAACTCCGAGGAAACCAATACCAGTCACAATCTGAGCAGCAACACGTCCAGGTTCATAACCATTGAAAGCGTTGATAGAAAGTATGGTAAAGAGAGCTGAACCAGCTGAAACCAGAGCATACGTTCGAGGGCCTGCCATTTTGCCGATAGCTACTCTTTGCCAACCAAGCATACCGCCTAAAACTATTGATAAAATAATTTGAAAAGTAAAATAGACGTAGTGTTCCATATCAGGTATTGATTATTTTTGATAATAAGTATAGTATATCACTTGAAATAACAAATTACAAAATCCAAATAACAAAGATATGTCTCAAGTTTTTCATATAGCTAAAAACAAAGAAAATTTAGAAAAGCGTTTTGAAATTCTAAAATTAATTAGAGAATTTTTTTGGTCCAAAAATTTTATTGAAGTAGAGGCACCACTTCTTATTAAATATCCTGGACAAGAACCAAATATTTCCGCAATTGAAACAATTTTTCACAATGAGATGAAACAAGAATTTCGTGGTTATTTGCATACGTCACCAGAATATACTATGAAAAAAATGTTGGCAGCAGGTTTCCAAAATATTTTTTATTTAGGCAAGACTTTTCGTGATGAAGAAAGTTTTGGGGGAACACACAATCCAGAATTTACGATGCTTGAATATTACAGGACTGGGGCGGATATGTTTGTGTTGATGAAAGATGTGGAAGGATTATTTAAATTTTTAGAGGAACGTTTTAGTAGGAATGGGGAACGTGGAATCCCGAAAAACTTCGTATCGGGACAAGTGGGGAATCCCGAAAAGCTTCGCATCGGGACAAGTGAGGAACGTAGTTTTAAATTTAAGCGTTTGTCGATGAAAGAGCTTTGGAATGAAATTGTTGGGATTGATCTCGATGATTATTTGACCAAAGAAAAAATGTGGGAATTGTGCAAAGAAAAAAAGTATAATGTCGAGGAAAATGAAAATTATGAAGAATTGTTTTATAGAATTTTTTTGCAAGAAATTGAACCTGAATTAAAAAATATGGGAGCGGTAATTGTTTACAATTATCCGAGCTCTATGGCTTCACTTTCTCGTCTTTCAGAAGAAAATCCAAACTATGCTGAGCGTTTCGAAGTCTATATTGATGGTTTGGAGCTCGCCAATGCTTTTTCTGAGCTTACAGATAGTCAAGAACAACTAAAAAGGCTAGAAGCTGAACAAAAAGAGCGTGAAAGACAAGGCAAAAAGGTCTATGAAATAGACAGGGACTTCATAGAAGCTGTTGGTCAGATGCCTGAATCAGCCGGTATTGCTTTGGGAGTAGATCGCTTAGTTCAGCTGTTTACATCTTGCCAAAACATAAATAATGTGTTAACATTGCCAGCGGATAAGTTGTTTAATGACTAGAAAGCATTAAAACATGAAAACATAAAAACACGTTTAGAAAATGGTGTTTTAATGTTCTTGTGTTTTTATGTTTTAATGAAAATTATATGGGTGATACAACAGATATCAAAAAAGGTGCCGTACTTCGTCACAATGGACAACTATACGTCATTAACACTTTTCAATTTGTGAATCCTGGCAAGGGCCAAGCTTTTTTCAAATGCAAACTAAAAAGTATTGGTGGTGACAAAGGTATGGAACTTACTTTCAAGAGTGGAGAAACTTTAGATTCTGTAGAAGTACAAAATCAAAATGTGCAGTATTTGTATAAGACTGGTACTGTATATTCTTTCATGAATCAAGATAATTATGAGACAATTGAAGTATCAGAAGATGTTATTGGTGAAGAGGGTAAATATTTGAAAGAAGGTCTTGACGTAGTCGCTTCTATGCACGAAGGACAAATAGTGGCTATCAATCTACCAAAAAAAATTACTTATAAAGTCGTGACTGCTCCACCAGCTGTCAAAGGTGATAGTAGCAGTGGCAACGTGACTAAAGAAATTGTTCTAGACAATGATTTGGTAATTTATGCGCCTATCTTTATCAAAGAAGGTGAAGAAATTTTGGTCAATACTGAGACTGGTGAATACGGTGGTAGAGTAGTCTAAAAAGAATTCAAATTTAGAAAAGAAATTAAACAAACAAAAAATCCCTTGGTAAAAACCTTGGGATTTTATTTTTTAACTCATCAACCAATAAATTACCAAAATCTGTAAAGCAAGTATCACCGCCAGGATCGCTTGAAAACTCAGCTTCTTCGTCTTGTGGCGAAACATTTTCATCGCAAGCATTGCTCCAAGCGAGCCACCAACGAGAGACAAAAACCAGAGGGTTTTTTCAGAAATGCGTCTTTTGTTCTTGATTGATTTGTGTTTGTCTAGACCGAAGATGATGAAGGTGACAAAGTTTATGGCGATCAAGTATGTCGTGATAACTTGTATGTTTAGTAGTTTTAACATAGGGCAAGTTCATAAAGTTAAAAGTTCTTAAAGTTTATAAAGTGACTATAATTTTTGTGTACTTTTAACTTTAAAAACTTTATGAACTTTATAAACTAATTTTAATTCATATCCAGCTTGATATCTTGCATATGATATTTTCTGTCTTCATCGGCAAGACGAATGAGTTGTTCTCTAACATGATTGGCATGTGGTATATTTCTAAAAATTATGTTTGTGTTGGAAGAAGCAGTCTTTACAAACACGTCGCCGTATTGAAAAATGGTAGCAAAAAAACCTTGGATAGTGGCTGTAGCATCTTGGATGCGATACAAATCTAGCTCGGTAATTTCGCGGTGAAAAAGACTATGTTGTTCAATGTCTACAATTCGGTCATTGGTGACAATCCAGATGTCTAGATAAAAATCAATGAATCTACCATAAAATAGAGGCTTCCAAAAAGGAAGAAGGTGACACGTAGTTCTGTATTTAAAAAGATTTCGGGATAGAGGCTAGTCAACATGAAATATATGGCAACTGGTACAAGCATCAAAACAATAAAAAGAAATATAACAGGAATAAAAGTAAATGGATGACGACGTAAAACAAAAACGATATTTTCGTAGCTTTTTTGTTTTATTATTTTAGAAACACTCATATTTGTTACTTTACGTGTTTTAATTAATCAACTATCCTTTAGTCCCGATAAAATCGGGAACGAGGTATGAAAAGAAATATTTCCGTCCCGACTAAGTCGGGATTAAATTTTATAATTGATGTCAAATTATATATTTGCTTATTATTTTTTGAACCAATTGATATCAAATAGTACCAAATCTCGCGACCAATCAACAGTACTTATTACTTCCCAAGTATAGTATAGAGTAAGTATGCTCAAAGCTGTGATCAAAAAGGTCACAACAAAACTGGTAAAATTGAGAGAACCTGTAGATATGATATGGTAAAAATTTATTAATGAAAAAATAAAAAAAACACACAGGAAAATAAGGTAAAGAAACAAAATGATGTAGAAAGGGATGGCGAGCATAAAATTACAATATTAAAATTACAAATTCCAAATAATATACAAATAACAAATTTAAATTATTTTGATTTATCAATTATAGTGGACAATATTTTTCTTAACTCAACGGATTCTTCTAATAAAGGTTTTATTCTTTTAGACAATTTTTGATTGTTGTCAATAATCAATTCTATCCAATAACTTGTTTCTTTACATTCTTTTCTGGCTATTTTAATTCGGTGTAGGAAATCTTTTTTACTAAGTTTTTCGTTAGCTTCTCTGTAGTTTGCTCCAACAGAAGTAGCGGATCTTATTATTTGTTTTATATATATATCATTTATTTCACTTTTTTCTAAAGCTTTAGACATTTTAGCAACTCTTTTAGAAAATTCCAAAGTTCTTTCTTCTAGGTTGTATATTTTATCCCCCATAAAATATATTTTTTGTATATTGTAATCTGTGTATTATTTGGAATTTGTTTATTTACTATTGTTTATTTTTACCAAGGTGTTCATAAGCTTTCCCTGTGGCTTTTCTTCCTCTCGGAGTGCGTTCTAGCATGCCTATTTGCAGTAGGAATGGTTCATATATTGTCTCAACAGTGTCCATCTCTTCGGCAATGGCAGAAGATAATGTGTTGAGACCTACTGGGCCTCCAGCAAAGTTGTCAATGATAAAACTTAGGATTTTTCTGTCAATTTCGTCTAGTCCATATTCATCGACATTGAGCATATTGAGAGCAGATCTCGCAATCTCATTGTCTATTATACCATTATGTTTGACTTGTGCGTAGTCCCGGACACGTTTGAGTAGTCGGTTGGCAATACGCGGAGTTTTGCGTGAGCGAATAGCAATAGTTTTGTCAGCATTGTTTTCCAAATCAACTTCGAGGAGCTGTGCATTTCTTCTAATTATTTTTTCAATATCACTGTCTTCATAAAAATTGAGATGATAAACATGACCAAAGCGATCACGGAGTGGGGAAGATAGTAAATTTAATTTTGTGGTAGCTCCAATTAAGGTAAATTTTTCTAACGGCATACGCAGAGTTCTGGCGGTTGGACCTTTGCCAATGATGATATCGAGGGCGTAATCTTCCATAGCACTATAGAGTATTTCTTCTACGGTTTTATTTACGCGGTGAATTTCATCGATAAACAAAATATCGCCTTCGGCTAAGTTGGACAAAATGGCTGCCAGGTC
>Ga0208863_1001717_pt1 | contig 12884 bp, 14 predicted proteins | sample RifOxyD3_FD_184040 | JGI IMG/M metagenome (GOLD analysis project Ga0208863, IMG submission 184040) | Soil microbial communities from Rifle, Colorado - Rifle Oxygen_injection D3 (SPAdes) | ecosystem: Environmental > Terrestrial > Deep subsurface > Rock core/Sediment | place: Rifle, Colorado...
ATGGTGCCGTGCCAGCAGATTCTGGATGCCGCACGCGAACACAACGCCGACATCATCGGTTTATCCGGACTGATTACGCCCTCGCTCGAAGAGATGGCGCATGTCGCCAAAGAGATGGAGCGTCAGGATTTCACGATTCCGCTGCTGATCGGCGGTGCGACGACATCCCGTGTGCACACTGCGGTCAAGATTGAGCAAAACTACCCTTCAGGAACAGTGGTTTATGTGACGGATGCATCTCGCGCGGTGGGTGTGTGCAGCAATTTGCTCTCCAACACGACACGCGACAGTTACATTGCCGAGATCAAGGCGGACTATGCTGATGCACGCGAACAGTTTGAAGCCAAGAAGGGTAAAGCTGTTTACGTTCCTCTGTCAGAGGCGCGCCAGCGCGGTTTGAGAACCGATTGGACAAATTACACACCGCCTAAGCCTGCGGCCATCGGGGTGCAGGAATTGCATGATTATTCGCTGGCCGAGATCGCAGAATATATCGACTGGTCGCCGTTCTTCAATGCGTGGGAGCTGGCCGGTCGCTATCCGAAAATTTTGCAGGATGAGGTGGTGGGCGAGGAAGCCTCCAAGCTGTTTGTCGATGCGCAGGCGATGTTGAAGCAAATCATCGCTGAAAAATGGCTGACCGCGAACGGCGTATTCGGTTTGTTCCCGGCTAATACGGTAAACAGCGATGACATCGAAATCTACACGGATGAGTCACGCTCAACGGTTGCCATGACCTGGCATAACCTGCGCCAGCAGACCAAGAAACCTGAATCCATTCCGAACTACTGTCTAGCCGATTATGTGGCGCCAAAGGGTGTGGCGGATTACCTCGGCGGCTTTGCGGTCACTACCGGTATCGGGATAGATGCGCGTGTCGCCGAATTTGAGGCGCAAAACGATGACTACAACGCGATCATGTTGAAAGCACTGGCCGACCGTCTGGCCGAAGCCTTCGCCGAGTTGCTGCACGCACGCGTGCGACGCGAGTTCTGGGGCTATGCGAGCGACGAAGGTCTGGACAACGATGCCCTGATCAACGAAGCCTATCGCGGCATTCGTCCGGCACCGGGTTATCCTGCCTGTCCGGAACACAGCGAAAAGGGCCCGCTATTTGCGATGCTGGATGCAACCCGCCGCGCCGGAATTTCCATCACCGACAGTTTCGCGATGCTGCCTACCGCCGCCGTTTCCGGTTTTTACTTCTCGCATCCTGAAGCCAAATATTTCGCGACCGGCAAGATAGACCACGATCAGGTGGCAAGTTACGCCGAGCGTAAAGGCTGGGATATCGACACGGCAGAACGCTGGCTGGCGCCAGTGTTGAGCTACTAAGTGCAGAAAGTAATCTATAAAATCACTTACCCGAATGGCAAGATTTATATTGGCAAAGACCTGACGGGAACGCTGACCTATTTTGGTAGCGTAAATAGTGAGCTTGTAGAAAAGGATTTTACTGAAGAGCAGTGCAGGGATTTTTCCATCAGGAAGGAGATTTTGATGGAATCAGACGATGCCTCTGAAATAAACCAACTAGAATCCAAATTTATTTTGGAATACCAGTCTAATAATCCGGCTATCGGTTACAACCAATGGCCGAAATTCAAGGCTAATATTAATCACCGTCCCTAGCGCCCGGATGTAAAAGCTCAAAACTGGCGCTATCATGTGTGCGTTTAAAAACCGGAGAGGTCTTCCATGAACATCACAGCACAACTAGATCGACTCAGTGTGGCAGAGAAAATCAGCGCGATGGAATACTTGTGGGATGATCTGTGCCGTCAGGCTGGCGATGCGCTATCTCCAACCTGGCATGGCGAGGTGTTGATCCGGAGAGCGCAATCGGTCGCAGGTGGGAATTCGATTTTTCGTGATTGGGAGACCGAAAAGACTAGAATCCGCGATCCGCTGAAATGAAGTTGCTTATCCTAGATGCGGCATCCCGAGATTGCCGCCGCAGTCCGGCGTGGATCAAAACACATTTGACACAAACTTGAACAATTACCAAGAAAGACAAGCATGAATACTCTCATTAAAGTTGACTCAAAACTGGGCGAAGGCGCCGAAGCGCAAGCCGGTCAGACCGTGGTCGTTCATTACACCGGCTGGCTGTATGACGAGAGCGCACCGGATAACAAGGGTAGCAAGTTCGACAGCTCGCTTGATCGCAATGAGCCGTTCGATTTTCCGCTGGGAGCGGGGCGCGTCATCAGCGGTTGGGATGAAGGCGTGCAGGGTATGAAGGAAGGCGGTGTGCGCACGCTGCTGATTCCGCCTGAAATGGGCTATGGCGCACAAGGTGCGGGCGGCGATATTCCACCGAATGCAACGCTGGTGTTCGAAGTGAAACTGCTCAATGTCATCCGGACCGAGATCGTAGACACCCGCTTGGGCGATGGTGCCCAGGCGCATCCCGGCCAGCATGTCACCGTGCATTACACTGGCTGGCTGTACAACAAGACCGCACCTGATAACAAGGGTATTAAGTTTGACAGCTCTCTCGATCGCATGCAGCCGTTCGATTTCCAGCTGGGCGCAGGCCATGTGATCAAAGGCTGGGATACCGGCGTTTCGGGCATGAAGGAAGGCGGGCAGCGCACCTTGATTATTCCGCCTGAGATGGGTTACGGTCGTCGCGGTGCGGGTGGCGTCATTCCGCCTAATGCCAAACTATTATTCGAAGTTGAGTTACTGGAAGTAGAGTAGAAAACAGGGCAAAAGAAAACGGGGGTCAAGAAAACGGGGGTCAGGTCTTGCATTAACGCATAGAGTATAAAACAGGGTCAGGTCTTGCATTAACGCATATGCGTTAATGCAAGACCTGACCCCACGTCCACTGCAGGTTCAAATCGCGTTACTTCGTTTCGTGCCCTTCCAGTCCCAGCTCCTGAATCTTGCGGGTCAAGGTATTGCGACCGATACCGAGCAGCGTTGCGGCTTCAATGCGTCGTCCGTTGGTATGTTGCAACGCCTGCAGGATCAGGGTGCGCTCAAATTGCGCCATAAAGTTGTCCATGATGCCTTCATCGCCATGCAGCAGCGCCGCATCAACCTGACTGGACAATTCAGAACACCAGTCGCCGGGCGTAACTGCAACGCCTTCCCCGCTACGCCATTCAGGTGGTAGATCGGCGATCTCAACCACTTGCGATGGCGTCATCACAGTCAACCAGTGGCACAAGTTTTCCAGTTGCCGGACATTGCCCGGAAAATCCTGCAAACTCAGATGTTGCAGGGTCGCTTCGCTAAATTGCTTCTGATCGACAGCCAATTCAGCGGCGCTCTTTTGTAGAAAAAATTTGGCCAGCAAAGGGATATCTTCGCGCCGCTCGCGCAGCGGCGGCAGTCGCAGACGAATTACGTTCAGCCGGTGAAACAGGTCTTCGCGAAACAAACCTTGTTTGACGCGCTCTTCCAGATTTTGATGAGTGGCGGTAATGATGCGCACATTGGCCTTAATCGGCTGATGGCCACCAACCCGATAAAAATTCCCATCCGACAAAACGCGCAGCAAACGAGTTTGCAACTCAGACGGCATGTCACCGATTTCATCCAGGAACAGCGTGCCTCCTTCGGCCTGCTCGAAACGTCCATGCCGCATCGCAGCCGCACCGGTAAAAGCGCCTCGCTCATGGCCGAACAACTCGGATTCAAGCAAGTCTTTGGGAATCGCGGCCGTATTTATCGCAATAAAATCCTTATCCGCGCGCGGGCTATGCCTGTGCAGTGCGTGCGCCACCAGTTCCTTACCGGTTCCAGACTCGCCATTGATCAAGACGGTGGCATGAGACTGCGAGAGCCTACCGATCGCGCGAAATACATCCTGCATGGCGGGAGCATGTCCCAGTATGTCCGCGCCGACTTCAAGTTGCCCGCCCTCTGTGGATTTGCGACGGCTCTGTTCCAATGCCCTGCGTATCAAATCAACCGCATGGTTGATATCGAAAGGCTTGGGCATATACTCAAAAGCGCCTCCCTGAAATGCCGAAACAGCGCTTTCCAGATCTGAATAAGCGGTCATGATGATGACTGGAATCAGCGGATAACGCTGGTGCAATACCTGCAAGAAATCCAGCCCGGAACTGCCTGGCATACGGATATCGCTCACCACCACTTGCGGCAATTCATGGCTCAACGCTTTCAAGGCATCATCGGCAGTGGCGAAGCTCTTAAATTCAATCTCGGCACGCGTCAATGATTTTTCCAGCACCCAGCGTATCGAGCGGTCATCATCAATTATCCAGACTGGTTTCATAAGATTATCGCTCTATATACTAAATTTTTAAAAAGGCTTGCGGCTGGTAGCTCGTAGCAAAGGCTGGCGCCCGCTATAAGCTCGCCTGTAATGGCAGCATCACAGTAAAACGCGTACATCCATGTTCGCTGTCAAACTCGATCGTGCCGCGATGCTGGCTGACAAAATCCTGCGCCAGCGTCAACCCCAGACCGTGTCCGTCTGCCCGACCGGATACCAAGGGATAAAAAATCTTGTCGCGTAAGGCGGGGGGAATTCCGGGGCCATTGTCGATAATCTGTATCATCACCGCCAGCTTATGATTTTGTTTAATCAAGGTAACCTGACGTGCGATGCGGGTGCGTAAAATGATGCGTCCCCTGCCATGCATGGCCTGAGCTGCGTTACGCACAATGTTGAGCACCACCTGAATTAGCTGCTCCTTATCACCTATTAAAGCTGGCAGACTGATGTCATAGTCGCGTCGTATTTCCAGACCTTCAGGCATCTCGGCTAGCACTACAGAGCGCACACGCTCCAGCACTTCGTGAATATTGAGGGCGCTGTAGTGCGACGCATTTTGCGGGGTGAGCAACTTTTCCATCAAGGCGCGCAAACGGTCTGCTTCCTGAATGATGACCTGGGTGTATTCACGCAAACCGGGCCTTTCCAGTTCCTGTTCCAGCAACTGCGCTGCACCTCTTATGCCACCCAGCGGATTTTTGATCTCATGGGCGAGATTACGCAGCAGCAATCGGTTAGCCTGAGTCTGATCGAGCATCTGCTCTTCTCGCGCCAGTTTCAGCGGCCTGTCCATAGGGTGAAATTCCAGCAGTAAACAGGGTTTTTCCAGACACACCGGCGTCACTGTGCAACGCACGTGCAATTTGTTGTGGCCATGTGTCACCAGCATCAATTCATGCTCAATATAGCTGGCATTGTTTCGCAATGCCCGCTGCATCGCACTAAAGAGCTGTGCTGTGTCGACAAAAACAGACTGCAACGTTTGCCGGATCAAATTTCTGCCACTCACCTCAAACAGATTTTCAGCCGCCGTATTTAGATAGGTTACCCGCGATTCATCATCCAGCAGAATGATGGCAGTGGATAAATAGTCGAGTGTGAGATGAGCGTAATTAGGCATACAAATTAATAAGCAACAACCATGCCCGAGTTTGGCGATGCAAGATTATTTCAGTTTGGACAATTCAGTTTTCAGCGCATCGATGTTGCGCTGATGCAATTCCACCTGAGCTGCCAGCGCCTTCACTTTCTCTCCATCTTTCGCAACATGACGATTTGCCTCGCTTGCCTGCTGCCCTTGGCGCGCCACGGCCAGCAAATCCTCTTCGGCACGCAACTCATCCTCCAGTATTTTACGGCGCGTCGTATCGCGTCCCCGCTGAGTCTCTTGATTAACTTTTGGAAAATCCTGCGGCGTAGCCGTTGTCCGCGCACGTTCAGAGGGTGGTTGCGCCACGGACGGTGTGGCAGGTTGAGACACCACCACTCTTTTTCCGCCCTTTAATGGTGCACTGGAATACGTAACATGCCCGTCGGCATCCACTGCCTTGTAAATATCAGCCAGCGCCAGCGCAGGCACAAAACACCACAGCAAAATTCCGAGCTTCATTTTCATCTTCCCTGCAAGAACACCGGTCGAGTATAGGGCATGCCACCGGTCATGACAAACAGATTACACCCAATTCGCCAGCCGAAAAAAAACGGGGCACTAGGCCCCGTTTATTTTTACTGCCTGTCAGCGGTTAAATGCTGTAGTACATTTCAAACTCAACTGGATGAGTCGTCATGCGCAGACGGGTCACTTCTTCCATCTTCAATGTGATGTAGGCATCGAGGAAGTCGTTAGAGAATACACCGCCACGAGTCAGGAACTCGCGATCCTTGTCCAGTGCTGCCAATGCTTCATCCAAAGAGGTGCAAACGGTAGGGATCTTTGCATCTTCTTCCGGTGGCAAGTCGTACAGATTCTTGTCAGCCGGATCGCCAGGGTGAATCTTGTTAGCGATACCGTCCAGCCCCGCCATCATCAGTGCCGCAAAGCACAAGTATGGATTGGCAGTAGGATCAGGGAAGCGAGTCTCAATACGGCGTGCTTTGTCGCTCGCTACGTGAGGAATACGGATCGAAGCGGAACGGTTCTTTGCAGAGTACGCCAGCTTGGTCGGTGCTTCGTAGTGAGGAACCAGACGCTTGTAAGAGTTGGTGCCAGGATTGGTGATCGCGTTCAGTGCCTTAGCGTGCTTGATGATACCGCCGATGTAGTACAGCGCGGTTTCGGACAGGCCAGCGTAGCCATTACCTGCGAACAGGTTCTTACCGTCTTTCCAGATAGACTGGTGAACGTGCATACCGGAACCGTTGTCGCCAACGATAGGCTTAGGCATGAAAGTCGCGGTCTTGCCGTGCTGGTGAGCTACGTTGTGAACAACGTATTTCAGGGCTTGAGTCTGATCGGCGCGGCGCACCAGCGTGTCGAACTTGGTACCGATTTCGCACTGACCGGCAGTCGCCACTTCGTGGTGATGCACTTCAACTTCAATGCCGATGTCTTCCAGAATCAAACACATCGCAGCGCGAATGTCGTTCAGACTGTCGACCGGAGGAACCGGGAAGTAGCCGCCCTTAACCACTGGACGGTGACCGGTATTGCCGCCATCGTACTTCTCATCGGAAGACCATGCGGCTTCTTCAGAGTTGATCTTGACTGAACAACCGGACATGTCGATCTTCCAGTTAACCGAATCAAAGATGAAGAATTCCGGCTCAGGACCGAAGTAAGCGGTATCACCCACACCGGAAGATTGCAGATAAGCTTCAGCGCGCTTGGCGATAGAACGTGGATCGCGGTCATAACCCTTGCCATCGGTAGGTTCTACCACATCGCAAGTGATCACCAGCGTGACATCTTCCATGAACGGATCGAGGTAAGCGGTTGATGGATCCGGCATCAGCAACATGTCAGACGCTTGAATGCCTTTCCAACCGGCGATGGATGAACCATCGAAAGCATGACCTTCTTCAAACTTGTCCAACCCGACGTACTTGGCAGGCACGGAAACATGCTGCTCTTTGCCGCGTGTATCGGTAAAACGGAAATCCACGAACTTAACATCGTGATCTTTAATCATTTGCAACACATCATTTGCCGACAACGACATAACTCTCTCCCAAAGTATCAATCGAACAGTAAATTACAACCCGAAAATCCAGACGCAGGAAACGTGCCAGCCTATCCTGCGTACCAAGATGGCATTGTGCCATAAGCCCGCAACCTAACACAAAAAAAATTCGCACCAATAACGGGCGAATAGCTGCAAAACCGCACTATTTCTGTGCATGATTGCTGTGCACATGAATGGCGCGGAACAATCCGTCACCGCGCACCAGCTCATCACAGCGCGCCTGCAAAATATTTGCCTGTGCACAGGCATCTTGAGGCAGATATAACTCGACATCTATCTGCCCCTCCAAATAATGAAACACCACGCGTCGGCTTAACAAATGAGCATCGCCCAGCCGCTCTGCCAATTGCGCCAGCAAAACCGGGCGACTGGGCAGTTTATTGTTGTGCTTTGCTTGCATATCGTCTTCCGGGTCGATGTGCACCATCACATCCAGCACATGATGATTGTTGAGCACTGCGGCGCGTGCCGATTCGGCGATATAGTGTCCTTCGGATACGCTGATCTTGGGATCGACCAGAATGTGTGCATCCACCAACGCATTGTCCGCCATCTTGCGCGTACGCAGATCGTGCAAACCCACTACGCCGTGGGTGTTCAGCAAAGTCTGCCGTATGGCCTCCACTTCTTCAGCATCCAGCCCCGTATCGATCAGTTCCGACAACGCCTCCAGTGCCAACTTGCCACCCATGTGGGCGATCATCACGCCCACCACCGCCGCTGCGACCAGATCGAGAAAAGTGTATCCCAACAGGTTGCCGATGATCCCGACCACCACCACCAGCGAGGAAGCCGCATCCGAACGGGCGTGCCATGCGTTGGCGACCAGCATCTGCGAACGAACCCTGAGAGCAACCGCCAGCATGTAACGGAACATGCCTTCCTTGGCGAACAGGGCAAGCAGGGCGATAGCGAGGGCAAAAGAGTTTACGGACTGCAAGGCAACCGGATGTTGCAAGCGTATTGCGGCGGCGACCAGCAAGCCGGCACCCAGCGCTGCCAGAAAAGCACCCAGAATCAGGGTGGCGGCGGTTTCTACTCTTGCATGACCGTAAGGGTGTTTGGCGTCGGCATGACGATTGCCGTGCCGGTTTGCATACAGCACCAGCACGTCCGACAACAAGTCGGACAAAGAATGTAAGCCGTCCGCCATCAAGGCTTGAGAATGAGAGAAGAATCCGCCGGTCACCTGAAATACGGTCAACAATAGATTGATGACTATGCTGACCCAGGTACTTTTTTGCGCAGCGGCATATCGCTCGGGATTTGCCGGCTCAAAGGTCTCTTTTTCGGTGTGTAACGGTTGTATGTGATTTTTCATGTCGGTTGCGCTAGTATGCAGCTATTCGGCGCAGGATAACATTTGCGCAAGGTTCGTTAAACTGAAAGATTAAGGGAAGCATAATCATGGGAAAAATTACCTCTATCCTGCAAGCCGCTCAACAGCGCGCAAAGGATCTGAATTTACCTTACGAAGGTACCTTGTTTCCGGACGAAGCGTATGAATTGTTGCAATCTGCGCCCGGCGCAAAACTAGTCGATGTACGCTGCCGCGCTGAACTGGACTGGGTCGGTCGCATCCCCGATGCCGTCGAAATCGAATGGGCAACTTATCCTGGCATGTCGCTCAACCCGAATTTCCTTGCCGCCTTGGGCCAGCAGGTCGACAAAGAGTCACTGGTGCTGTTTATCTGCCGCACCGGCGTGCGTTCCAATGCTGCGGCCGCCGCAGCAACCGGCGCGGGATTCCTCGATTGCTACAATGTATTAGAAGGCTTCCAGGGAGAAAAGGACACGACAGGTCACCGCAACACCACCGGCGGATGGTGTGCCGCCGGCTTGCCCTGGGTACAGGGCTAATTTGAATAGTCTATAGTCAACGGGGCGTGGTCGGAGAAGCGTTGCTCCTTGTAGATGCTGGCTGATTGCGCGCGCTCTGCGATGCCGGGTGTGGCGATCTGGTAATCGATACGCCAGCCGACATTCTTGGCCCAGGCCTGACCGCGATTCGACCACCAGGTATAGGCTTCCAGTTCTGGATGAACCACGCGAAAAACATCGACGAAACCGACATCATCGAAGAGTTGGGTCAGCCAGTTGCGCTCTTCAGGTAAAAAGCCCGAATTTTTCCTATTGCCACGCCAGTTTTTCAGATCAATTTCCTTGTGCGCGATATTCCAGTCACCGCAGACGATGACTTCACGCCCGCTGGCGCGCAATTCTTGCAGGTGTGGTAAAAACGCTGCCATAAAGTCGAACTTTACTTGTTGGCGCTCTTCGCCGCTCGAGCCGGAGGGCAGATATAGCGATACCACGCTGTAATCGGCAAAGTCGGCGCAAATATAACGCCCTTCGGCATCAAACTTTTCGATGCCCAGGCCTGCGATCACCTGTTCTGGTTTTACGCGACTATAGATGCCGACGCCGCTGTAACCCTTTTTCTGAGCGTAATGGAAATAGCCGTGATAGCCGTGCGGCATGAGCATCTGTTCGGTCATGTCGGCCTCTTGCGCCTTGAGTTCCTGCAAACAGATGACGTCCGCGTCCTGTAGCGCCAGCCAGTCAAAAAATCCTTTAGTGGTGGCCGAACGTATGCCGTTCAGATTGATAGAGATGATGCGCACAAAATTTCCGATGCAAGAGTGGAGGGCGCGCGATTATAATGATTCCCACTCTTATATCCAACACCGCCATGTTCAATTTCAGACACGATTTCATCCGCTTTGCCGTACAACAACAAGTATTGCGCTTCGGCGAATTCCAAACCAAAGCCGGACGGATGTCTCCCTATTTTTTCAACGCCGGTTTGTTCAATGACGGCGATTCTATGCGCGCGTTGTCTCAGTTCTATGCGCAGACGATACTGGCCTCCGATATTCCTTTCGATATGATATTCGGACCGGCTTACAAGGGTATTCCGCTGGCAGCCGGCACGGCTATCGCCCTGTCCGAGCAGGGGCGCAACGTGCCTTATTGTTACAACCGCAAGGAAGCCAAGGATCACGGCGAAGGCGGCATGACGGTCGGCGCTAAGCTAGAAGGTAATGTGCTGATCATAGACGATGTCATCTCGGCTGGCACTTCGGTGAGGGAATCCATCGAACTGATACGCGCAGCGGGCGCAGTACCTTGCGCCGTGGTAATTGCGCTCGATCGCATGGAACGAGGTTTGGGCGATCTGTCTGCCGTTCAGGAAGTGCAGCAAAACTATGATATCCCGGTCATCGCCATTGCCACACTTAACGATCTATTGGGTTTCCTGCGCGATGAACCTGAGATGGTAGCAAATCTGGACGCAGTGCAGGCCTATCGCGATCTTTATGGAGTTGAAAATGTCATTTAAAACAATTTATTATAACAAGCCCGCGCTCGCATTGCTGATAGGCTTAACATTGAGCGCCCCCGCCGCCGCAAAAACTTATAAGTGGGTGGACGACAAGGGTATCACCCATTACGGCGAAACAATACCGCCCGAGTATGCCAACAAGGATAGGACGCTGCTCAATAAGTCCGGCATCGTCGTTAAAACTCAGGAGGTATTGACGGCGGATGAGCGCCGCGCCAAAGAGGCTGCGGAGGCCAAAGGACGCAGCGATGAGGCGATCGCAAGAGATTTGAAACGTCGCGACAAGTCGCTGATCGACAGCTACAACAGCGTGGAAGAAATCGAATTATCTCGCACACGCAACCTGCAGCAGGTGGATGCGCGCATCAACAGCATCAACGCACAGCTCAAGATGGACAATAACAATCTGATATCATTGCAAAAAAATACAGCGACACCAAACAGTGCCGATGGCAAAGCGCACGTGGCTACGGCAGATGAAATCCGGGAAGCGCAAGCGCGCGTTCAACAAACCCAACAAGATCTTGATAAATACAAAGCAGAGAAATTATCTATCAATGCCAGATACGATGCTGACAAAGTCCGCTATAAAGAACTGACTGGAAAGTAAGGGTTATAGTGGCTCGAACTGTTGGGTGCTGCCGTTGTATCCCAGCAGTTGCCCCTGCTGGATATCGAAATACCAGCCGTGTATATACAGCGTTTTTTCCGCTACGCGTTTTGCGATCCAGGGGAAGGTGCGTAAATTCTCCAGCGATACCATGATGGCCCGCTGCTCGCAGGCCCGCTGGCGTTGTTCCAAATCCGCATCCGCAAAGTCCTGCTCCACACTTACACGCGCCGATTCAACCAACTTCATCCAGTCATCGATGAATGAATCGGGATTAGACACCCCGGCTGACTGCATCAGATTTTGAATGCCGCCGCAATGCGCATGACCCAACACCACGATGTGCTCCACGCCCAGATTGCACACGCCGTATTCCAGCGCGGCAGTGGTGCCGTGATGGCCGTGGCGTTCTTCATTGGGCGGTACGATGTTGGCAACATTGCGAACTACAAACAATTCGCCCGGCGAACAGTTGAATACAATCGCAGGGTCTACTCTTGAATCGCAGCAGCCTACAATCAAAAATTTCGGCTTCTGACCTTCTGCAAAAAGCCGCAGATACTCGACATCATCGCTGGGGAAAAGGTTATCGCGAAAACGCAAAAAACCTTCTATCAGCGGTTGCGGCCAGCTCATGCGAATTCCTTCATGACGCGATTCATACCGACATCAGACGTTGCAGTGCTTCGTGATATTTATCGGAAGTCTTTTGCAGCACCTCTTGCGGTATGCGCGGCGCCTGACCCTGTTTGTCCCAACCTGATGATTCCAGCCAGTCGCGCACGAACTGCTTGTCAAAACTAGGTGGATTGCTGCCCGGTTGATATGACTCCGCAGGCCAGAAACGCGAAGAGTCAGGTGTCAGGGCTTCGTCGATCAGATACAGCGTACCTTCCTCATCCACACCGAATTCAAATTTGGTGTCGGCGATGATGATGCCTTTGGTGGCGGCAAAGTTGGCCGCTTCCACGTACAGCGCAATCGCTGCATCGCGCACTTGCGCGGCACGAGATTCTCCCAATAATTCAATGGCTTGTGCATATGAAATATTCTCGTCATGATCGCCTACCGCCGCTTTGGTGGATGGGGTAAACAGCGGTTCGGGCAACTTATCCGCTTCACGCAAGCCTGCGGGCAATACAAATCCGCACAATGTGCCCGTCTTTTTATAATCCTTCCAGCCGGAGCCGACCAGATAGCCGCGCACAATCGCTTCGATCGGCAGGGGTTTGAGTTTCTTGGTGACAAAGGCGCGACCGCGCACCTGCACTTTGTCTTCTTCGGTACTCACCACCGATTCCGGCGCGATGCCGGAAAGGTGGTTAGGGATGATGTGACCTAGTTTTTCAAACCAGAAATTTGACAAGGTGGTCAGCACAGCGCCCTTGCCCGGGATCGGATCATCCAGAATGACATCGAAAGCGGACAGACGATCGGTCTGTACGATCAGCAGATGACCGGCATCGACTTCGTAGAGATCGCGCACCT
>Ga0208863_1001718_pt1 | contig 12866 bp, 14 predicted proteins | sample RifOxyD3_FD_184040 | JGI IMG/M metagenome (GOLD analysis project Ga0208863, IMG submission 184040) | Soil microbial communities from Rifle, Colorado - Rifle Oxygen_injection D3 (SPAdes) | ecosystem: Environmental > Terrestrial > Deep subsurface > Rock core/Sediment | place: Rifle, Colorado...
GCCGCGCGCCGCGTAATGCAGGCTGAAGGTCGTCCCCAGAAACCAGACGATAAATCCGGCGGCCACGGAAAAAACCGCCGCCACCAGGGTCGACAGAACTGCTTCGAGGGTTTTGTTCATAGACTCCACCAGAGCAACAAGCCGGAATGGATCGTGCGATGTCTGCAAAACCACAGCCGGAATATTTCAATCTGCTCGCCCGTGAATCATCGCCGAGATGAAATCCCCGCGGCTGCGTGAATGGTATATTACTATTTTCCGAGTCCCTTATATCAACAAAAAAATCGCCTGGGCCGGGGGCAGGGATACTGAAAAATGCCCAGCGCCGCCGAGTCAGGCTTGTGGATTGCTGTCTCTCGTGCTATAAAAAAATTACGGGCTAGAAAATGGACCCCAAGGCAAGTATCCCCATCATGATCTTCATGCATCAAAAATTTTGACGGACTCGCAACAATTCAGCAAAAACATTGAAAAACAAGATTGCTGTCTTTACGGAGGAGTAAAAAGTCAGGGATGATTTTTTGCTACGTTATCAAATTAGGGCGAGGAGGTTTGATATGGCGTTCACCTATGACGATCTGCACAAGAAAACTGTCGCGGAACTGCGGGACATTGCCAAGGACATCGAGCATGAAGCGGTCCAGGGCTATACCCAGCTGAACAAGGAGAAACTGCTTCTGGCCATGTGCACAGCCCTGGGGATCGAGGCGCGCCGGAAAAAAGGCTCGGCTGCCGGCGCGGCCACCACCCTCAAGGCCCGGATCAAGGGAAAAAAGGCCGAACGCGATACGGCCATCGAGGCCCAAGACCACCGGCGACTCCGGCAGATACGGCGGAAGATTCGCAATCTGAAGCGGAAGACCCGGCGGGCTGCCGAAGCCGCCGCGACCGCCGCCTGAAAAAACATAAAGCACCTCACAAAAAAAAGCCTGGCGGTTATTCCGCCAGGCTTTCGTATCGCATCGCCATATACTGTTTGTGCTCGACAAACAGGCTCGTGTACTCTCAACTATCCTTTTTGCGTGATTCAGGCAAATCCGGAGACCTCCCTGCTGCTTTCCGCTAAATTCCGGTGAAGCCTATCGTGATGGAGCGGAACAGTTCCTGCATGCTTGCGACCTGAGAAAGACCGCTGATCAGACAGGTCACACCCCAGACACCAACCAGGGCGCTGGCGGCCATGATGATGCCGATGCCGAGCCGGGATTCTCCCACTTCGGTACGGACAATGATTGCCTCTATGCACGTCGCCGTCATCCCTTTTTTGGTCAATTCGATCTCGTACATGGCGTTTCTCCTTTCTGCTGCTCGGTGTCGATTCTGGTCTGGCCGGTTACTTCCCGCCAGGTTTTCGTTTTGTTTGCTTTAAGTGATGCACACACCATGCCAAGCGACCACAACGACATTCATTTATAGATCTGGCAGTCTAAGAATAAACAGCGGATGACCGTAGATCTCTGCTGACCACGCCCTCTCGTTCGATAAAATTATTATTATTACAAATAGTTACAAACAAAATATTCGCGGGGAATCCGCGGGCAACATGATTGTTTCCAGGAAAAAAATTGTGCCGCGGCCGTCTGAACCAAGTATCAGCAGACGTTGAGCAGGTCAACAATGCGTTGCAGGAGTGTGTCGCGCGACGCATCTGTCGCCACAGATGTGCGGCATGCAGCGACACCTGTTGCTGCATGCGATATCCTTAACATCGCGCAAGTTCTGGGTAATCCACGCGCCATACCTCCAACGGACATATTGATCCGGCAACACTTTGGTCCGGTAGCGCAAAACAAGAAGGTCGAAAGAAAGGAACGAACTCGCAATAATCCGGAGATGCCGCCCGGGGTCGGGCACAAAGGTAAAAACAGGGAAGATTCTTGCTACGCTATCATGATGATTCTGGGAGACAACGGAGAGAGAGGAGGGGGGGGATTTCCTCGGAAGGACCAGGCAGAAAACCGGATACGCACAATAGAAAAAGCCCGGCGGTATAATGCCGCCGGGCTTCGGGGGGTGCAGTTTGCGCAGTTTACTATCAGGCTGTCTCGGTTGCCTCGGAGACCTTGTTGAGGGAGGAGTAGAAGACCGGGAAGCCGACCAGGAAGGCCACCGCGATGATGTATTCAACGCCCTTGATGTGGGTATAGAAGTCTACGAAGGTATGATATTCCTTCATCAGGCCAACGGCAACGAGGTACTGGCGAAGCAACTCGGAGACCTGCCAATTCACCTGGGAGAGACCGCTGAAAATCGCGGCTGTGGCCCAGATGCCGAGGATGGAACCCATGATGACAGAACCATGCTGAAAGATGCGCGTGCTGTTTTTCATTATCTCTCTCCTTGTGTGTTCGTGTTTTCAGATTTATTTGGGAGCAAGTTGGTCAGCCGTCAATATCCGTGAATCAGGCAAACTACAGCTTGATCAGGCAATACTTTTGATCATCAGCGACACCACACCCCAGATGCCGGCGATGGTGGCGACGGCCATGATGGCGCCGATACAGATTTCAGCCATGGATGCCTCTTGCCTGGTGTCGTTCGCTGAGGTCCGTGCGATGGTCATTGTGTTCGTCATGGTCGTATCCTCCTCAAAATTTTTCTAATGGCTATAGGGTAACCTTTATTCTTCGATCATTGTTCATCAAGCAATCCATCTGATCATCAGCGACACCGCGCCCCACAAGCCGGCAATGGTGGCGACCGCCATGATAGTACCGATACAGATTTCAGCCATGGATGCCTCTTGCCTGGTGTCGTTCGCTGCGGTCCGTGCGATGGTCATCGTGTTCGTCATGGTCGTATCCTCTTCAAAATTTTTCTGATGGCTACAGGGTAACCTTTATTCTTCTGTCGTTGCTTATCAGGCAAGGTATCTAATCATCAGCGATACCACGCCCCAGATGCCGGCGATGGTACCGACCGCCATGATGGTACCGATACAGATTTCAGCCATGGTTGCCTCGTGCCTGGTGTCGTTCGCTGCGGTCTGTGCGATGGTCATCGTGTTCGTCATGGTCGTATCCTCCTTACTATTATTGTTAACTTGTTTTTTTCTTTAATTTTTTTTGTTTTGAGGCTTGCCAGTCGTTTCGATTTGAAATGTGTATTGCATGTTCAGTGCCAGGCATTTCGAAATGTAGAAAAAAATGCCGCAAACGGACTTTCTTTTACGTCACCGCGGCCATTATTTTTATCGCAACATGCTGTTTTTAAAAAGCTTATACAATTTTTTCAGATTTCGAAAATTTTTGGGGCAGGGACACACAACTGCTTATTGATGGAACCAAAGCAAGGCACCGCGACCTGTCGCAACAAGTGTGGCACGCAACAGGTCTGCCGCAACAAAGGCGTCGCATGCCACATATCTGTCGGGATGACGAGACAGAAGATGACGAGACAGAAGATGACGAGACAGAATCGGAAACTCAAAATTCCGCCCGCAGGGAATGGCGATTAATTAAAAAACAACCACTCCGAATTTTTCGGGACTGCTCCACGCGAATATGCGTCGGGCACTTATTAAATGATACCAGAACGCCGAACGCTCAAAGCCAGCCAAGACCCATGCTTACATTCTTGGCATCGTTCAAGCCTGGTTGAACTCCGGTGTTGGCGAATCGGGAGGGAGGATAAAAAGCAGGGCGGTAAGTGAACTTCTGTGTTCCATGGTCAGATCGGTGAACTGCACGGCACATTTGCGCAAGGAGGTATTGACAAAAGTACTGCCCGACATAACCTGGCAGTCGGACACAACACGAATGGGAATATTGGACAACTTGGCCCCGAGTTCAGAGGATACAAGATCGAGTTGGATGTTGGAGTTCAAACCCAAGTGATCATGAGTCTCCAGGTAATGGAAGGCAAGACCGAACTTGCTAATATCCAGAACCAGGCCGATCACAGAATGCGAGGGAGAGATGCTTGCTTTGGCAATAAGCGGCACGTTGACCAGAATTCTGGAGGCCTGGCGTCGATCCGGTGTGACGATAGTGGGCATGGCCGACCCTTCAATTCTATTTTCGAAAAAAAAGACGTCTAATGGTCGTTAACCAGAAAAACAGTAGAACATCAAGCACAAAGAATGATAGTTCGAGTACTAGGGTTGACCTAGTACTATCGGCCGGAGATGCCTGCCAGCAGCGGAATAATCCTTGTCAGGCTAGTACTAGGTTGCCTGGATAATATTTTTCGTTTGTGACGATTTTTTCTGTAAAAAAAATAAAGAGCCCCCCATAAAACGATAAAACATACCTGATGGGATTTTATTCTACCTGGTATTGATTATCAACATTGAATGACTTATACTCACTCCACTGCCACGCTGTGAGATAAGGCGACTATTCTTTTCGAGGAAGGCCGGCTTCCCGCCTGCTCACTAACAGCTCATTAGGAGGATTTTGTATGATCGAATGTAGTAATTCTGCATCTGGCATGGGAGGGTCCAGGCCCTGTGCCAATTTGCCAATTCCGTCGCTTCCCAAAAAAAGAAGGTATGACATGAAAAAATTTGTGATCGTATCGGTACTGAGTCTTGGCTTCGGTGCCTGTTTCTCAGGACAGGCCCTCGCCAGGGACACGACCCCCCCGGTCATTACGCCATCAGTAAATGGCACACTGGGGAGTAACAGCTGGTATACAAGCAATGTCAGCGTATCATGGAACGTATCCGACCCTGAATCGAGCATTCGAAAAAAATCGGGCTGCAACACTGTGTCCCGCACCACGGATACCGCCGGCGTGACCTATACCTGCAAGGCCACCAGTGGTGGAGGTACCAGCAGCAAATCGGTGACCATCAAGCGCGACGCGACCCTGCCGACAGTGACCCTTACGACACCGGTGGCGGCCGCAACCTATACCCTCAACCAGGGAGTTAACGCCAACTTCACCTGCGGAGATGCACTGTCGAGCGTGGCCACTTGCACAGGCACTGTCGCCAACGGAGCGAGGATCGACACCGCCACCGCGGGCTCGAAACCCTTTGTCGTGACGGCCAAGGACAATGCCGGCAACTCGGCCACCAGGTCCATCAATTACACTGTGGCGGCGGGCGCGGGCGATACCACCCCGCCGGTAGTCACCCCCGTGGTTACGGGAACCTTGGGAGCAAACGGCTGGTACACCAGCAATGTCAGCGTGAGTTGGACCGCGACCGACCCCGAATCATCAATTTCCTCGACTGCCGGTTGCAACGCGGTTACGGTCAGCAACGACACCGCCGGCACCACCTTCCAGTGTACTGCCAAGAGCTCCGGCGGCACCACCACCAAGTCGGTGACCATCAAACGGGATACCACGCCGCCTATCGCCACCATCGTCACGCCGGGCAACGGCGCCAAATACACCCAGGGCCAGACGATTACCGCCAATTACAGCTGCACCGACGCGACCTCCGGGATTACAGCATGCACGGGCACGGTGGCAAACAACTCCAACATCAGCCTATCCACCACCGGCGTCAAAATCTTTAACGTAAACGCCACCGATCAGGCTGGCAACAAGGGCTCTGCCGCGGTGGGCTACACCGTGGCCGCGCCGATCGTCTCGACCAATGGCACCCGGCTGTTTGCCTGGAACGACCTGGGCATGCACTGCGCGGATTCTGACTTCTCCATCTTCACCCTGCTGCCGCCGTTCAACGACCTGAACGCCCAGCTCGTAGTGAACGGCAAGCTGGTCAACAGCGCAAACAGCGCGAACTATACCCTGACCTATGAAGCCACGCCCGACCCCACCGGCTCGATCAACAGCTACAGCCAGGGCAAGACCAATTTCTGGGACTACGATCAGCCCCTGTTCGGCGCCGACCTCACTCCCGACGTCGGCCTTACCGGCAATCCAATGGCGTCATATAGCCCGGCCCCACTGGTCTGGAGCAACGATTTTAACTGGTTCGAGGCCAGCGGCATTCCGATCACGCCGATCGACGACAGCCTGCAGCCCAACTTCTTCCCGATGGTCAAGGTCACTGCCATCGACAGCAGCGGCAAGGCAATCGCCAGCAGCAACCCCGTGCTGCCGGTATCCAGCGAGATCAACTGCGACACCTGCCACGCAAGCGTTACCGGCAGCGCAGCGGCCAAGCCCAAGGCCGGCTGGGTGAACCTGCCCGCCAACTCCGAAGAGGACTGGCGGATGAATATCCTGCGTCTGCACGACGAAAAGAATGCCGGCAACACCGGCTATGCCAGCCTGCTCAACCAGAAGGGCTACGGCACCAGCCTGGAGTCCTCGGCGGCCGACAACGGCAAGCCTATTTTGTGCGACACCTGCCACAACAGCAACGCCCTGGCAGTGTGGGGAATCAACGGTGTGGCCGGCGTCTCCAATATGACCGCGGCCATGCACAACCGCCACGCCAACGTCAGTCTGCCAGGCACAACCCAGACCCTGGAAAGCATCGATAGCCGCGACTCCTGCTACAACTGCCACCCGGGCAAGGACACCCAGTGCCTGCGCGGCGCCATGGGCAATCCGGTGGATGCAACCGGCAACCACACCATGGAATGCCAGTCCTGCCACGGCTCGATGCTGACAGTGGGCAAGAAGGCGCGCGAGGGCTGGTTTGACATGCCCACCTGCCAGTCCTGCCACCACGACGGCAAACGGGAAACCGTGGCCATCAATCCTGACGACACGTTCAAGTCCTGGGCCGACACGCGTTTCGCCTCCAATCCGAACACGCCCGCGACGGGCTGGAGCCTGTTCCGCTTCAGCACCGGTCACGGCAACATGCAGTGTGAGGCCTGCCACAACTCGACCCATGCCGAGTACACCAGCAAGCCCAGTGACAACGGCAACCAAGTGAACGACAACCTGCGCGCCATCCAGGCCCAGGGGTACGCCGCGTCGATCCGCGAATGCACGGCCTGCCACGCGACCATGCCCAGCAGCATCAACGGCGGCCCGCATGGCATGCACAATCTTGGCCAGTCCTGGGTAACCAGTCATCATGACGCGTTCAACAGCACATCAAAAAGTACCTGCTACTACTGCCATGGCACCACAAACAGTGGCTCCCCCCTGGCCGTAATCAAGGTGGCAAAAACCTTCAATATCGGGGATGGTCGCACCAAGACATTCGCCGCGGATGCGCGGGTGACTTGCTGGAGCTGCCACAACGGCCCCAACCCCTAAACTGAACGGAGGAGAACGGGCTATATCTGCCGTAATCTGCGAAGCCCGCCGATAACGTAAAAAAAAGGGTCAACCGATTTCCTCGGTTGACCCTTTTTTATTTCTGAAGCGGCGATGGGAATTGAACCCGCGACCTACTGAGGTGGTGGTTTTCATCAAAACCAATTCATCACCGTAATGCCTTGTCAATCGGCCTCGAACCAGGAGGCGCAGGCAACGACGTGGTCCCTGGGATTGTCGGCATCATAGAACACGGGGATGCTGGAGCCTTCGACAACACCATTTTCATATCCGGCATACAACCCCCGACCCGAGACTGTTATCCCGCGGGCAGTCATGAAGTGATAGGTGATTCGGTCCGCCCACTCAATATCGACCTCTCGATAATCGACGAGCGCCAGCGTCACTTCGCCGCTTCGGAGGAGCAGGATCTCGCGCCTGCGTCTCTGCGCCACGATGGCCAGTATCGCCAAGGCGAGCGTGACCAAAAGGTACAGCACCCAGTCGAGGTCAAAGTGCATCCGCAGGATCGAGAGCATGTGCCACGGGATAAGCAGCGGCGGCGCATAAACGGGAAGACGGACCGCGGCTCTCCAGGAAAGATGGACACGGCGAGGCGGGGGACCATAGCGCCGTCCATTGGTCCAGGGAACCGGGAGGATGGCCATGATCCCAGAGGCGATAAAGCCAGCGCAGACCATTACAATGCATGGCGCGAAGAACCACCAGATGAAGCCCCCTGGACGCACCCCGCCGAACGCCAGCGAGAGGCCGAAGTAGAGAAATGTGAGTGTTATGGTGACTGCGATCTGCATGGTTTAGGCGCATGGTGGTAGATTCAACTTCAAAGTGTACCACATGAGATGTTGAATCAACCTCTTTCACTCCCGATTACCGCCACGGCAGCCGGTAGGTGAGCGATGAAATCGTCCGGTTTCTTCAAGAATAGCGTCATGGCTTGCGCCTCGCAATTCTCATTCTGGAACTCGACGATAACTCTCTTGAAAAGACCCTTCCCGACTTGTACGGATTTGACACGTTCAAGGGGAATCTCGTGCTCAAGATGGTAGATCTCTGGGAGGAACATGAGGTTGAAAGGAAACCAGGGACGGACGATTAACTTCCCTTCGAATATGGCCACGACCAGACAACTGCGTGCGCCCCCGATGCGTGAATACCAGTGACGATGTGAATTCCCGGATGCAGCACGCTCAATGTAGGAAGCACCGGGAACATTGAAGAACAGTATTGGTTTACCCCGCGAGCGGCGATATAAGACCGAGACTGCAATCACCCCCGCAATCCACAGCAACGGCAATAATATCGATGACGGGGGTGGTTGATCATTCATTGTCATTCCTGCCTAACGTGCCGCATATGTGGACGCCGCGCAGCGGCGTTCCAAGCCATGCGGTTGCCAGAGCATTTTCCTGTCTATGGCAGCAGGAATAGCCGCGTGAATTGTATAAATACCACCAGCACGGTTAAGGTCATCAACCAAAAGAACCCTCGCTTAAAATAAAGCAACATGCCCCTGCCAGGCCTCGAAAACCAGTTTAGATACAACCACGGCAAGAAGGCGCCGAACGCCACGAAGGCTGGAAGCACCGCAAGGAATAGGGTAAGTCTACTTGTCTCGTTGTAGTACAACATGCTTCTATTTCGAACCAGAACGAGGACGATCAGAAAACACGACACACTTGCCGCGAGAACAATCCGCTGCCTTATCTTATTGCCTCTAATCCATTCCATCGTCTGCTCTAACGAACTAAGGGACTCGGAAATTACCAAGATACCATAACGCATCCCGGCTAAGAAGTGCCACCCAATCTTACATACAGCATCACTCGATTCCTAACAACAAAAATTGCATCGACATTAACCGGCACCGTGCTTTCCTTTCATCTCTGACAGTCCCGAGCTTGGCCAGAGGGAAGAAGGGGAAAAACATCAAGACGATAATCGGAACCTTGTGGTAATAGTAGTAAGCGAAGCGAGAGGCGGGGACGTGAGCTAATCGGCAAACGCCAGACCAGAATCGAGAGAACCGGCTCGCCTTTATGACAGAGGCCGTCAAGGCCATGTTGCAAACCAGGCCAAAGGGCGCACCGGCTGACCTGGTGTTTCCTGGCCGCAACGGAGTAAAGATCGTGCAAGCGTCTGATGCTTTCAACCGGGCAGTTGACAAGCTGGGACTGAATGAGGGAATTACTGACCGGCGGTAGCGCGTCATATTCCACACCCTGCGCCACACCTTCGCTTCCTGGCTGGTGGAGAGCGGCACCGATATCTACCATGTTCAAGAACTGCTGGGCCATTCCGACTTGAAGCTGACGGCCCGTTATGCCCATGTGGGAGAAAACGCACTACGGGCAGCCGTGCAAGGGTTGGAGCAGTACCAGGCGCAGATCATACCGATGAAACAACAACATGGATAATCACCTCCCCGGCCAGTACCTTCCGGTGGCGAACGGATAAAACCCATTGCCTGATACTAATAATTGGTATATATTCATGACATGGACAGTGGAGTTCGCAGGCAGGGCGCGCAAGCAGAAAGACAAGCTGCCTGCCAAGGTACGAGAGATTTTGTTTCAGTTGGTGCGCGAGATTGAGATGGCCGGCCCTGTCCGTGGCGACTGGCCCAATTACTCCAAGCTGTCCGACAGCGAACACCATTGCCACCTAAAAAAAGACAAGCCAACCTATGTGGCGGTCTGGCGGGAAGACAAGGGCAAAATCAGATTTGTGGAGGTCATCTATGCCGGGAGCCATGAAAAGGCGCCATACTGACGAGGAGATGGTAACGATCAGCTTGCGTGTCCATCGCAGGAATGCGCCAAGGATTAAAAAATATGCCAAAGTTGTCGAGGCCGAGGGAGAGCGCACCTACACTGTTGCGGAGGTGTTCCCGGAGTACATCGGCAAAGAACAGCAGGTTGCCATTCGTGGCCTCCGCTATCGCGAAAACCTCACCCAGCGACAGTTAGCCGAGCTGACCGGCATCCCCCAGCGGCATATTTCCGAGATGGAAAACGGCAAACGGGTCATCGGCAAGGAGTTGGCAAAGGTGCTGGCCAAGGCGTTGCGCACGGATTACCGGATGTTGCTGTAGGCGGCCGGTTGACCGCTGTAACTCCTTGATCTTCAAGGGTATGAATGCAGGAAAGACTTCCATAATAAAAAAGGGGTTGCCAGATTTTCTGGCAACCCCTTGATATTACTGGAGCCGGCGATGGGAATTGAACCCGCGACCTACTGATTACGAATCAGTTGCTCTACCCCTGAGCTACGCCGGCTTACCATACTCTCAACGTAAGCGGTCACAGGGCACCGCATCTCCTTTGTCATTGGCCTGTCCGCATACCTGGAGTATAGCGACCAGGTCTCGTTGTCGGCATTACGATACTGCCGACGATTGACACGCGGATATGCGGCACCCTGTAACCGCTTACCGACTTGGGCGCAGGCGCTGTACTTGGTTCCCTGGCCCTGTGACCCGTTACCTCTCAACAGCCTGCTTGCACTGCGGAAGAATATGTGGTTCTGCTACTAGCAATTTTGTGTTAAAGTGTCAAGTACTGCCTTTGCCGGCAGCATTTTTTTGAGACCTTTGAGACCGCCGTGTTCAGCGTCATTAAAACTGTAGCCGTGGCCATCACGTTATTGCAAGGAAAAATGAAGAACCCCTCCCTGTCCTCTTATCTGCTCCTAATTCTTGTCACGATTCTACTAGCCGCCTGCGCCGCCCCCCGGGGCACCGCCCCCCCGCCCGGCAAACCGGAGGCACCTTTACCCACCAAAAAAGTACCGCCATCGGCCGTGCCGGCCACCCAGCGCCCTTATGTGATCAACGGCAAGACCTATTATCCGTTGCCCTCGGCGGATGGCTTTGAGGAAGCCGGCGTCGCCTCCTGGTACGGCCCGAATTTTCACGGCCGCAAGACCGCCAACGGCGAAACTTACAATATGCACGACGCCCGAACCGCCGCCCACAAGACCCTACCTATAAATACCCAACTGCTGGTAAAAAATCTGGAAAACAACCGTGAGATCGTCGTCCGGATCAACGACCGGGGGCCGTTCGTCAATGACCGAATCATCGACCTGACCCATGCCGGCGCGCAGGAACTTGGTGTTCTGGAGAACGGCACGGCAAAGGTGAAGATTACCGCGCTGGGCGAGGCCATTGCCTACGGCCCACCGGAGCGCCAAATCGAGCGGTTCCTACCGCACGAGGATTTCAAGAGCGGCGATTTCTATGTGCAGATCGGCTCCTTCACCCAGAAGAGCAATGCCGACCGCCTGAAAGACAAGATGCTTTCCCTGGGCCGGAAATCCGTGGTCCAGACCTATGACCGCGGCGACCAGGTCTTCTACCGGGTCCAGGTCTGGGCCGGGCGCGGGCTTGAAGAGGCAAAACTTGCGGCCACCGCACTGGAGCAATCAGGCTATCCCGGCTATGTCGTGGCCCGCTGATCGACAGCGCACCAACCAATTTGAGAATTATTATTATCCCCATATTGCATTTTCCTGGGGAGTGTTTATTGTAAGGCCGTAAGCGCAGTCAAACGCGGGGCAGCCCTGGCAACAGCCGCTTGCCCGGCCGCTATCCCTCACGACCTAATCCCCGCTTCACGAATCCGGCAACAATCAGCACAGGAGCACAGATATGATACCAGTTAAACATCGCCATTGGCCGCGCCCTACCGCGCACCTGACCACCTTCGTTGTCGCCTGCATGCTGGCCCTGTTCGCAGCGCAGTCGATTGCCGCGCCCGTACCGAACAGCTTTGCCGACATGGCTGAAAAACTGGGGCCAACCGTGGTCAACATCTATACCACCCAGACCGTCAAGGCCTCTTCCCTGCCGCAGGAATTCATGTTCCCAGACAAGGAAAATATCCCGGAACCGTTTCGCCGTTTTTTTAATCTGCCCCAGTTTCACGGGGACGGCCAGCATCCCCAGGAATACAAACGGACCAGCCTGGGCTCCGGCGTGATCACCTCGGCGGACGGCTATATCCTCACCAACAACCATGTTGTCCAGGATGCGGACGAGATCAACGTCTCGCTAGCAACGTCTGAGGAGTATGAGGCAAAAATCATCGGCCGCGATCCCAAGAGCGACCTCGCCCTCATCAAGATCGAGCCCAAAAATGCCCTGCCCTTTGTCACCTTCGGCGATTCGGACAAACTGCGGGTCGGCGACTGGGTGATTGCCATCGGCAACCCCTTCGGCCTCGAACAGACAGTGACCGCCGGCATTGTCAGCGCCAAGGGCCGTTCGATCAACAATGAGACCTACGGCAACTTCATCCAGACCGACGCCTCGATCAACCCCGGCAATTCCGGCGGGCCGCTCTTTAACCAGGAAGGCAGCATGGTCGGGGTCAACACCGCCATCTTCAGCCGCACCGGCGGCAACATCGGCATCGGCTTCGCCATCCCGGTCAACATGGCCAAAAACGTCATGACACAACTCAAGGAACATGGTTCGGTCACCCGCGGCTGGCTCGGGGTCATGATCCAGCAAATCTCGCCGGATCTGGCCAAGCAGTTCGGCCTGGAACGACCGGTCGGTGCCCTGGTGGGCGAGGTGGTTGATGGCAGCCCGGCAGCCAAGGCAGGCATCAAGCAGGGCGACGTGATCATCCGCTATCAGGGCAAGGAAATCACCCAGATGAGCATGCTGCCGCCCCTGGTCGCCCAGACCGAGGTGGGCGAAA
>Ga0208863_1001721_pt1 | contig 12850 bp, 13 predicted proteins | sample RifOxyD3_FD_184040 | JGI IMG/M metagenome (GOLD analysis project Ga0208863, IMG submission 184040) | Soil microbial communities from Rifle, Colorado - Rifle Oxygen_injection D3 (SPAdes) | ecosystem: Environmental > Terrestrial > Deep subsurface > Rock core/Sediment | place: Rifle, Colorado...
CCCAATGTTCATTTGCAAACAACAGCACTGGTCGAAGAGGACCATATCATCACTTCTCGCGGCCCCGGCACGTCCATGGATTTCGCGCTTGCTCTGGTTGAATGTCTGTCAGGCAAAATCAAACGTGATGAAGTCGAAGCCGGGCTAGTCCGCTAATTGCGAACCTTGCTGTCCAGACTTCCTCCCTCAATCACCGCGCTGCTGCTGCAAGTCGCGGCATTTGCCCTCACCCTGCTCAGCGTCCGTCTGTTTGCTCTGCAACCTGCGCCATTGTTTTTCGCCTTGTTGTGCGGCCTGCTCGCCGCGATCTTCAGCCACCTTGCGGGTCTGGCGCGCTGGTGGCTGTTCATCCAGTTATGCTTTGCGCCCGCACTGGTCTTGATGCTCGCCTTCGATATTCCTCCCGGAATTTTTCTTGCCGCTTTTCTGATCATGCTGGTGGTTTACTGGAGCACTTTCCGCACACAGGTTCCGCTGTACCTTTCCAGCGACAAGGTGTGGCGCGCGCTGGAAACCTTGCTCCCCCCCGCTGCGGGAAATAGCGGAGAAGTGAGACAGCCGGGCTTCCGCTTCATAGACCTCGGTTCGGGTCTGGGTGGCGTGTTAACGCACCTGGCGCGCATCCGGCCGGACGGGCATTACACGGGGGTGGAATCCGCCCCGTTGCCGCTGCTGTGGAGTTGGTTGCGTATCCGTGGCTTGCGCAATTGCGAGGTGCACTGGGGCAGCATCTGGGATAAACGTCTGGAGGCCTGTCATCTGGCGCAGTATGACGTGGTGTTCGCCTACCTCTCGCCCGTGCCTATGGCACAACTCTGGCACAAGGCACGCGCCGAGATGCGTCCCGGCACGCTATTCGTCAGCAGCACCTTCACTGTCCCCGAACAGGCACCACATCAGACTCTGGAAGTGGACGACCTGCATCACTCCACTCTGCTCGTCTGGCGGATGTAGTCAAGAGCCTACGCCAGAAAGCGTATTACCGCCTCGGCATCGAACGGCCAGACCAGCTCCGCACCGGCACGCCGCAATACCGGAATGCGTGCACCGTATTTTTCAAGCAGACCGTCGTCATCGGCGATGTCGATATACACGGCGTGAACACCAGCCAAGCTGAGCACAGCCTCCGCTTCCTCGCAAAGATGACAGCACGCGGTGCCGTAGAGTTCGATGACTGCAACCACGCCTGCCCTCCTGTCACTCACGCAGATTGATGATGCGCCAGCCATGCTGCTCGGCATGCGCGCGCAGCGTCGCATCAGGATTCGCGGCGACCGGGTGTTTTACCTTGCACATCAACGGCAGATCATTGAGTGAATCGCTGTAGAAAGTGCTGTCGGCAAAGCTGTCCAGCGTCCAGCCGCGCGCACTCAGCCAGTTGTTCAGACGAGTGATCTTGCCTTCGCGGAAACACGGCACATCGGCGACACGCCCGGTAAACTCTCCGTCCTTGTGTTCCGGTTCGGTAGCAATCAGATATTCGATGCCAAATTCGCGGGCAATCGGTGCAGTGACAAAACTGTTGGTGGCGGTGATGATCACGCACACATCACCCGCATCGCGGTGCTGTTGCACCAGCTCACGCGCAGGCTGTGTAACCATAGGCATGATGTTTTCACGCATGAACCGGCTGTGCCACTCATCCAGTGTTTTTCGGGAATGGCGCGACAGGGGCTTCAGTTGAAAATCCAGAAATTCGTGTATATCCAGCGTGCCCGCCTTGTACTGATCGTAAAAGGCCTGATTTTTCACTTCGAACAGTTCACGGTCGAGTATGCCGATGCGTATCAGAAATTGCGACCACTCAAAATCACTGTCGCCGTCCAGCAGTGTGTTATCCAGATCAAATAATGCTAACTTCATCGTGGTTCATCATTCCCGCGCAAGCGGGAATCCTGTTGGTTAAATAAAACTTCCTTGAGCAAAGGTACGGACGGTGCGCGATGCAGGCGCAGCGAATGTTCGTCCAGCGCGTCCAGTACGGCCAGCAGGCTGGGCAGATCGCGCCGCCCGTGGCGCAACAGGTAGTGGGTCACTTCCTGCGTCAGGGAGAAGCCCCTGCCCTGCGCATGTTGCGCGAGCGCCTGCGCCTTCTCCGCATCGCTCAGGCCATGCACCTGATACACCAGCCCCCAGCCCAGCCGGGTACGCAGATCGGGGCGCAGATCAAGATGCAGCGGCGATTGCCTGCCGCTCACCAGCAACATGCCGCCGCTCTCGCGCATCTGATTGTATAGATTGAACAACTCGATTTGATCTGCGTCATCCAGCATTTCCACGTCATCCAACGCCACCACTTCAACTGCTTGCGGTACCCTGGCTTGCGCATAGATCGCGCTGTGACGCGCATTTTGTGCGGCACTCACACAGGCTTGCAGCAAATGACTCTTGCCGCTGCCGGTCTGCCCCCACACGTAGATGCAGCGCTCGCGGCTCTCGCCGACCAGAGCATGTTGCAACACCGAGAGCAATTCGCCATTGCCGCCTGCCACGAAATTATCGAAGGTTGGCCACCAGTGTGGCGTGATATCGAGCAAGAGTTGACTCATTATTTTTGATACATGCGACTGGATAAATACCAGGTTTTGCCGTGGCGCAGGCCGACCAGCAAAATAGCCGACATGGGCAGCGCCAGCAGAATACCGAAGAAGCCGAATAACTGCCCGAAGGCCAACAGGGCAAAAATAACCAGCAGCGGATGCAGGCCGATGCGCTCGCCGACCAGCCAGGGCGTGACCAGCATGCCTTCGAGCAACTGCCCCGCGCCAAACACCGCCCATACCCACACTACACTACTCAATTCCGTAAACTGCATCACCGCCGCGAGCGTAGCCAGCAACAGGCCGATAATCATGCCCAGATAGGGGATAAACACCAGCATCCCGGCGACGATGCCGATGGGCAGCGCAAATTCCAGCCCCACCAGCCAGAGTGCCAGACTGTAAAAGATGCTTATCAGCAACATCACGGCAATCTGGCCGCGCAAAAATTCCGCCAGCACGCCATCCACTTCACGGCCTATTTCACAGACCTTGTCGTGCCAATGGCGGGGAATCAGCCCATCCAACTGTGCAAGCAGCACATTCCAATCACGCAACAAGTAAAACATCGCCACCGGGATCAGCAGCAGATTGATCAGTACAGTCAAAATTGCGCCGCTGCTGCTGCCCAGCCAGGGCAGCAAACTTTTAGCCGCCCCACCCGCACTCTGCCAGTGATTCATAAACAAATTTTTCAGCGCCGCGCTGTCCCATTGCAACTCCACGCCGAACCACTGTTGCAGCTGCGGCAACAGGCGCACGCGCACGGCCTCGATCAGGTCCGGCAAGCGTGCCGCAAACAGGCTGATTTCCTTTTCCAGCAGCGGCAGCATGATCAGCAGCAATCCTGACAACAATAACAACAACGCCGACATCACTATAACCACCGCCAGCGTGCGCGGCACTTTCATCACGCACAGACGCTGCACCAGCGGATTGCAGATATAGGCAAAAATAGCCGCAGTCACAAATGGCGTGAGTATCGGGCTGAGCAGGTATAACAACAGCACGGCCAGTCCAACAAATAGCAACCACTGCACGGCAGCAAAGCGGGATATAGTCATTTAAGGTAAAATTCGCGACAAAATTGTCCAGCACTTTATCCTGAAGAAAGCGAGAACTCAACTTGAACCAGCCAAATAACACTTCTTCCGCCGCGCAAAGCGCAGGACTTTCCTATCGGGATGCCGGTGTAGACATCGATGCAGGCGATCAATTGGTCGAAAACATCAAGCCCTATGCCAAGCGCACCATGCGCCCGGAAGTGCTTTCCGGCATCGGCGGCTTCGGCGGTCTGGTGGAAATCTCCAAGAAGTACAAAGAGCCCGTGCTGGTTTCCGGCACCGACGGCGTGGGCACGAAACTCAAGCTGGCCTTTGAACTCAACCGACACGATACTGTAGGGGTAGACCTGGTCGGCATGAGCGTCAACGATATTCTGGTGCAAGGCGCCGAACCTTTATTCTTCCTGGATTATTTCGCCTGCGGCAAATTGGATGTGCCTGCGGCCACCGAAGTCATCAAAGGCATCGCCAACGGTTGCGAACAGGCCGGTTGCGCGCTGATCGGCGGCGAAACGGCCGAAATGCCCGGCATGTACCCGGTGGGCGAATACGATCTGGCTGGCTTTGCCGTGGGCGTAGTGGAAAAAGCTAACATCATCACCGGAGCCGATATTCAGCCCGGCGACGTGGTGCTGGGCATGGCTTCCAACGGCGCACACTCCAACGGCTACTCGCTGGTGCGCAAGATTATCGAGCGTTCTTCTCCCGACCTGTCCGCGAAGTTCGACGGCGAACGCACCCTGAGCGATGTCATCATGGCGCCGACCCGCATCTACGTAAAGCCGCTGCTGGCATTGATGCAGAGTCTCACCATCAAAGGCATGGCGCACATCACCGGCGGTGGCATCACCGAAAACGTGCCGCGCGTGCTGCCTGAAAACGTGGTTGCCGACATCGACAGCAAAACCTGGGAAATGCCCAAACTGTTTCACTGGCTGCGTGAACAGGGCGGTGTCGCCGAACAGGAAATGTACCGCACCTTCAACTGCGGCATCGGCATGGTGGTGATCGTAGCGGCGAGCGATGCAGATGCAGCCATCAGCCAGTTGCAGTCAGCCGGCGAAACCGTGGCCAGGATCGGCGTGATACGCGCAAGAACTGGCGACGAACATCAGACGCAGGTGAAGTAATTTGGAGTGCGCATAACCAGCGACTTTCACTCAGAAAACAGGAGCATTGCTCCGTAGTTTCGTGGGAATGCCCTTGCGGTATAGCTGGTGTTTTCTGCCAGCTTAGTCGAATTGCTATCAATGATGGCTTGGGCTTTAGCCCTTAGCCAGAATTGGAATGGACGTCTTATCAGCAGTTACATCAGACTCGTCTGCGCCGATCGGCGTCATGCCGCCGCACTCCAAATCCGCGTATCCGGCGGAATTGCTGCGCTGCATGATCCTGATACCCCGATCACTTGAACATGCACATACTCAGGTATAACATGTACACACACATCAAGCAGGAAACCCAAATCATGCAAACGCAGCTTACCGCCACCCGCCTGCGCGCCGATCTTTTCAGCACGCTGGATCGCGTCGTCGAAACCGGGGAAGTAGTAGAAGTCAAGCGCCCCAACGGTTCAGTGCGCATCGTTCGCGATACCTCGACTCAGCGTCTTGCCACACTCCAACCTCACCCCGGCACCATCAATGGCGACCCCGACGATCTTGCCGGACTGTCCTGGGAACAGACCTGGCAACCCACACTGTGAAACGACTCTATCTCGACACCCATATTCTGGTCTGGCTCTATCAGGATGGCGCGACGCGCCTGACATCGCAAGGTGTACGGGCGGTTGAAACAGCCGAGCAACTGCTTATTTCGCCCATGGTGGAACTGGAACTGACCTATCTACATGAAATCTCACGCATCAACTGCACCGCCCTTGCCATACTGGATAGCTTGCGGCGCGACATCGGCCTGGAAACCTGCAATCTGCCCTTTGCTGCCGTGATCGGTGCTACGCTGACACTAGCCTGGACGCGTGACCCGTTTGACCGCATCATCGCAGCCCAGGCTGCCCATCGCGACTCACCGCTGCTGACGGCAGACCAGAACATACGCGCACATTATCCGGCTGCGATCTGGTAAGCAGCATTACCGTCCGCAGCCTGGCTTTCGCTATAATCCGCAAAACTTTGACAACTCCAAAAGCCATGAAAAACATCGTCATTCTCATCTCCGGGCGCGGCAGCAATATGCAGGCGCTGCTGACAGCCAACGCCAACTATCGCATCGCGGCGGTGATCAGCAACCGGGCGGATGCGGGAGGTCTGGATTTTGCGCAGGCGCACGGCATCCCAACTGCAGTGGTGTCACACCGCGACCATCCTGACCGCGACAGTTTCGATGCCGCGCTGGCGCAGGTTGTTGACGGTTTCCGGCCCGATTTTGTGATCCTCGCCGGTTTCATGCGCATCCTCACCGCCGGTTTCGTCACGCGCTATCAGGGCAGGCTGATCAACATCCACCCCTCGCTGCTGCCTTCCTACACCGGTCTGCACACGCATGCGCGCGCGCTACAGGACGGCGTAAAAATTCATGGCTGCACCGTGCATTTCGTCACGCCCGACCTCGATCATGGCCCTATCATCATCCAGGCCGCCATCCCCGTGCTGGCCGACGACACCGAGCACACGCTGTCCGCCCGTGTATTGCACGAAGAACACCGCGTTTTTCCACAAGCCGTACGCTGGCTGTGCGCGGGCCAGATTGAACTAAGCAAAGACGGCAAGGTCGTAAACCGCAGCCGCAATCAAGCCGGCCCGGCCTTGATTTCACCGGCACTGGAGTAGATATGAAGTGGATTTTGCAAATAATGGCGTGGCTGATGCTGTGCACCTCGGCCTATGCTGCGCCGCCTGACAGGGTGCAAGCGAGCTACGAAGTATTCAGTCGTGGCATGAAAATCGGCAAGATAGACGAAACCTATATCCGCATCAAGGATCGCTATACCCTAACCAGCACCACCACGCCACTCGGCCTGCTGGCGGTATTCAAACCCGGGAAAACCCACCTCAGCAGCAGCGGGCTAATTGAGAAACAAGGGCTGCGCCCGCAGCACTTCACGTACAAACGTGAAGACAACCCCGAAAAAAACAGTCAGGCCGAATTCGACTGGGCGGCAGAAAAAATCACCCTGATGCATCAGACACAACGCACACCCTTCACCTTGCCCAACGGCACACAGGACAGACTGAGTGCAATGTATCAGTTCATGTTCCTCCAGCTTGAGAACAACAGCACGCTGAATTTCGCAATGACTAACGGCAGCAAACTGGACAACTATCACTACGCGATTGGCCCACGGCAAAAAATCGATACACCGTCCGGACAGTTTGATAGTCTGTATCTCGATAGCCAGGGGAAACCGGGCGAGAATCGCACTGAAATCTGGCTGGCCACGCAAAAATACAATTTGCCTTGCAAGATGATCATCACCGATGCCAACGGCGATCAATTCACACAAATATTGAGCACCCTGCATATCACACCGTGACCCTGCAAATGCATGTCACCAGCCCGTTGCAGGTTAACCGGCCCGCTGAGAGGATTGCGCTTGCCATTGTCCTGTCGCTGCTGATACACGCCGTGCTGCTGTTCGGCCCCGGACTAATCGAGCTCGAACCCGCTGAAACAGTGCTACCGCCGCTCGTCGCCAGACTGGAACCGCTACCCCGCCCGACACCCAAACCCGTACCCAAGCCGCGTCCCAAACCGCCCGCTGCACTGCCGCCCGCGCCCGTCAGCAGCCAGCCTGTTGCGGAACAGACAGCCACACCCGTGGAAGCAGTTGCGCAGGGCATCGAAGCAGCACCGCCTGCAGAGGAAGCGCCAGCGGTTGATGAGGCACCAGCGGTCGAGAGAAATCCCCCCCCGCTGCCCAGGCATGCGCAGCTGACCTTCACCGTTTACAAGGGCACTGATTTCGCGGTCGGCGAAGCGCGGCACCAACTGGAAATCGGCGACGGCAACGGTTACACCTTGCAGGTGGACATAAACACCACGGGTATCGCCAGTTTCTTCAAGACATTCGAGATGACGCAACGGAGCAGCGGCACGGTAAGCGCACTGGGGCTGCGCCCCGATGCGTTCAGCGAAAGCCGGGTTACCTCGAAAGGAAATCAGGCAATTACCGCCCAATTCGACTGGGAAAACAAAAAACTGGAATTTTCCAATGGCAACCATTCCGCGCTGCCTGAGCAGACACAAGACATTCTCAGTTTTTTGTACCAATTCTCGCAATTGCCGCTGAATCAGCCCACGTTGACCCTGCATATCAGCAATGGCAAAAAACTGGAAAGCTATGAACTGGCCATTGGTGAGGAAGAGCAACTCCAAACTGGCATTGGCCGAATTCGTGCCCTGCCGCTGCACAAAATCCACGCCCCCGGCGAAGAAGGACTGGAAATCTGGCTGGGCCTGGAATACCGGTTGCTGCCGGTCAAAATACGCCAGATAGACAGGAATGGCGCAATCGCCGGTGAAATTGTCATCTCCGACATCCGGGTATCCGAAGACCAGGAGCAATAAAGGGGGAAGGGGAAAGGGACCGCCCCTTCGGCGCTCAAGCTTCCCCCTTCCCCCTTCTTCACCCTTCCCAGTTCTTAACTGTTAAACTCCACCCCTGAATTTTAGATACCGAAACCCGTCATGCTGATTACCGAATACCGTTTAGACCTCGTCATCCTCGCGCTGCGCACCATTCTGCCGCTGGAACATCCCGCCGACACCACCTTGCGCTATTTTTTCAAGAACGAGCGCATAGGATCGAATGAACGCGCACTGGTCGCCGAAACTGCTTTCGGCGTGCTGCGCCATCGCCTGTTGCTGGAAGCGTCATGCGCCGGCAATGCCACGCCGCGCCGCATGGCGCTGGCCTATCTGGTCAAATTCGGCGGCTACAACCTGCGCGAAATCCAGCCTGTTTTGAAACGCGACGAAGCGGAATGGCTGGCTACCGCCAAAGGCGTGCAATATGAAGGTCAGCCGCTGTCGGTGCAGGCCGAACTGCCAGAGTGGCTGATCGAAAAGATGCGCGCATCGTATTCTGACGAGGAAATTCTTACCCTGGGGCAGGCCATGCAACAGGGCGCGCCGCTGGACATCCGCGTCAACACTCTGCTGGCCAAACGCGAGGAAGTGTTGCTGCAACTGCAAGAACAGAATATCGATGCCACCGTCACGCCTTATTCGCCTATCGGCATCCGCCTCAAGGAAAAAATTCCGCTGAACAAGGATGAGTTGTTCACGACGGGTAAAGTCGAAGTGCAGGACGAAGGCAGTCAGCTGCTGGGCTTTTTACTCGCCCCCAGGCGCAACGACATGGTGGTGGATTTCTGCGCCGGCGCGGGCGGCAAGACGCTGATGCTCTCCGCGCTGATGAATTCGCAGGGCCGCTTGTATGCGATGGATGTCTCCGAAAAACGTCTGGCGAATCTCAAGCCGCGCCTGAAGCGCTCGGGCGCTTCCAACATTCAGCCCATGCTGATCGCACACGAAAATGATCTCAAGGTAAAACGCCTGTCCGGGAAGATAGACCGCGTACTGGTGGACGCGCCGTGCAGCGGACTGGGCACTTTGCGCCGCAATCCCGATCTTAAATTCCGCCAGTCGCCTCAGAGCATTGCCGAGCTGAACCAGAAACAGAGCGCCATTCTGGCCTCGTCCAGCCGCTTGCTGAAGAAAGGCGGCCGTCTGGTTTATGCGACTTGCAGCATCCTGCCGGAAGAAAATCAGCACATCGTGCAAGCCTTCCTCGCGTCACATCCCGACTTCAAACTGCTGCCAGCCGGTGAAATATTGCAGCAACAGAAAATTGCTATGGAGATGGGCGATTACCTGGAACTGCGTCCCAATCTGCATGCCACGGACGGCTTCTTTGCGGCTGTGCTGGAACGGGTTTGATCCGGAGCTAACGGGCATGGCAAGTAGCCACCCCAAATAATGAAGCTCGCCATGCCCGAGCCCCCTTTCCAACTTTCCCCCGCACACCCTAAAGGGTACAAGAGCGAGGGAAAGGGCAAACGAATCGCTACGCGAGCTTCACGTTAATCAAGCAGCACAACAACAGCACGCATAAAGTGGTACTTCCTGACGACTCATGCAAGGACAAGCAATCCATGAAACCATCAGCACTCACGGTTCTGGCATCGCTGTGTAGTCTGGTTTTGTTCGCCCTGTCCCAGCCTGTTTTTGCGTCTGAGGGACAGCAACTCGCGACTTATGACATCGAGCTACAGATTCCGCCTGAGCAGCGCAATCTGATGCAGCAACACCTCGACCTCTACCGCTGGCGCGGCAGCGAACGCATGGATGAGGTCCAGTTACAGCGACTGGTTCGTCTGGCGCCGGAACAAATACGTGCATTCCTTGCGACCGAAGGTTTCTATGCCCCCCTGATTGCGGCAAAAATGGAACGCAAGAATCGCAAATTTCTGGTCAGACTCACCATTGAACCCGGCGAACCCGTGCGTGTAACAGCTATCAATCTTCAGGTCACCGGCCCCTTCAATGATGGTTCGGCAGAAAACCTGGCCCGCCTGAATAAAATGCGCTCGGACTGGAGCTTGCGCCCCGGCGCGGCGTTTCGCCACGCTAACTGGGAGAGCGCCAAACGCAATGCCCTCAAGGCGCTGCTGCTTGATCGCTATCCGAGCGCATCGATTGCGGACAGCCGTGCCACAGTCAATCCGCAGACAAACAGCGTCGAACTTCAGGCCACCCTGGACAGCGGCCCCGGCTTCACCTTTGGCGAACTTAACATACAAGGCTTGAATCGTTATCCCGCCACCCTCGTCGAACGCATGAACCCCATCACACCGGGTGAACCCTACTCACAGACCAAACTATTGAATTTTCAGTCACGTTTACAGGATAGCCCGTATTTTGAGCGGGCGGACGTCAACATAAGCACCGACCCCGCACAGCCATCCCGTGTGCCCGTTCAGGTTGATCTGGTCGAGAACAAATCCCAGAAGCTGGGCCTGGGCATCGGCATGAGCACCGATACCGGTCCGCGAATTCTGCTGGATCATCGTGACCTGAATTTCCTTGATCGCGCCTGGGGGCTGGGCAGCACGCTTAAACTGGATCAGAAACAGCAAACCCTGAGCAGTAATTTACAGCTCCCATCCAATGCCCAAGGATACCGCGACAACCTCAATGCCCAGATGGAGCGCACCGATATTTCAGGTGAAGTTACCCAGAAACTGATCATGGGTGCCAAGCGCGCATTCGTGCATAAAAAGACGGAAAGCGCCTTTGGCATAAACTATTTCATCGAGACCCAGAGTGTTCAGGGCTCGATCAGCGCCCGCCATTCCACACTCAGTCCGTTCTATTCCTGGACGCTGCGCAACGTTGATGATTTGCTCTATCCGTCCAGTGGTTATCTGCTCAGTTTTAAAACTGACGTGGCGGCGCGTGCCCTGCTGTCAGACCAGGATTTCCTGCGTGGCCACGGGCGCGCGGTATATTTTCACCCCTTTGGCCCACACGATCAGCTCGTCCTGCATGGCGAATTGGGCATAGTGGCCGCCCGCAGCCGTAACGGCATTCCTTCCGACTTCCTGTTTCGCACCGGCGGCGATCAAACGATACGCGGTTATGCCTATCAAAGTCTCGGCGTAACACAGGGGCAGGGGATCGTCGGCGGTCGCTATTTGGCGCTCGCCAGCGCGGAATACGTACATTGGTTGACCCCTGAGTGGGGGGCTGCCATTTTCATCGACGGCGGCAATGCCGCAGATACCCCATCCAGCCTGAAACCCGTTTATGGCTATGGCAGCGGTGCGCGCTGGAAAAGCCCGGTCGGCCCGCTGAACCTCGACATTGCCTACGGGCAACTTGAGCAAAAATTAAGACTGCATTTTTCTGTGGGATTCAACTTCTGATGGCCCGAGCTTTCCTCAACAAGCCCGGCCTCTATGCAATCCGCATCCTGTTCGGTCTGCTGGCTGCCGCGCTCTTGCTTATCTGGCTGACTAGCAGCGAATTTGCGCTGCGCTGGGGCGCCCGGCAGGCAGAACAACTGAGTAACAACACAATCACGCTGGGCACCGTTCACGGCTCCCTGTACGGCCCGCTGCGCATCGAAGCGCTCAGCTTTCAAACTGACGAAATACGCATTGAAGCGAAACACATAAATCTTGACTGGTCGCCCCTCGCGCTGCTCGAACGGCATGTCGAAATCAATAGACTGACGTTGCAAGAACTGCTGATTACGGCAATCAAACCCAGCTCAACGCCCGTCAAACTGCCCGATAACCTGCATTTTCCGGTAACCTTTTCTGCCCCCGCTATATCTATTGGCCGTACCGCGTTCAGGAATCAGGGTAGGGAATATGCGGTAAATGGCGTTGCGTTCGGGTTGGAAAAACTGGCCGGCCGCTACCGGATAAGCCTGCAGAACATGACGCCTGAATGGGGAAAAGTGCAGGCCGACATGACGCTGAATGACACACGACCCTTCAATCTCTCGGCCCATGCCACCCTGCAGCAGACTGAAGCAGCGGACTATCGTGCCGAAGTAAAGGTGTCGGGAAATCTCTCGCAACTTTTGCTGGATGGACAGGCGCAGGGCTGGGGTGGTCAGGCCGACCTCCATGCCGTACTCACGCCCTTCGCCGCGCTCCCTTACAACGAAATACAAATCAATGCCAACAACATAAATCCGTCGCTGTTGCGCAAGGATTGGCCTCAGGCGGATATTGACGCGATGGTCGCCATCGCTCCCCGGGAGGAAAACGAAATGGCCGGAGATATCCGGCTGCGCAATAAGCTGCCCGGCAGTTGGGATCAGTCACGCCTGCCCTTGCGTGAATTACTGACCCGATTTTCCGGCACACCTGACCAACTGGATCTGCACGCCCTGCATCTGGACCTGGCCGGTGCCGGGCATTTCAAGGGCAGCGGCCAGTTCAAGGAACATCACCTGCAACTCAATCTGAGCACCGCAGACTTCAACCCGCAGGGCATACAAAGCACGCTGCGCCCCATGCGTCTGGCCGGTGACATCAGCCTAAACATGAAGGAAGACAGCCAGCAATTGGCGGCCAACCTTCGTTATCAGCGCTATCAGCTCAAACTGGACGCGCGCCATCAGCATGATGTGATCGAGTTGCGCGAAGCGGCTGTCAGGTCGGCCGGCGGCAGCCTTGTCCTCCACGGCACCCTGGCCCTGAACGGCCCGCAACCCTTCCGGCTGGAGGGCGTATTGAAAAAATTCAATCCCGCCGATTTCGGAGATTA
>Ga0208863_1001727_pt1 | contig 12812 bp, 9 predicted proteins | sample RifOxyD3_FD_184040 | JGI IMG/M metagenome (GOLD analysis project Ga0208863, IMG submission 184040) | Soil microbial communities from Rifle, Colorado - Rifle Oxygen_injection D3 (SPAdes) | ecosystem: Environmental > Terrestrial > Deep subsurface > Rock core/Sediment | place: Rifle, Colorado...
AAATTTGATGAGCCTTCGCTTATGGCGATATCGGTGGATGAAAAGATAGCTCCGCTTAAAGATGAAGCCTCGCTAAAAGCCGAACTTATCGCATTTTTGATAAAGCATTATGAGAGAGAGTATAAAAAGGTAAATTTTCAAACAACCGTCTCTTTTGAAGAGAAGGCTTTTTACATTCGTAAATTTAAGGGGAAGATTTCACAGCTTAAACGCGGTGAACTTGTGCCTTTTAAGAGTTAGGCTTAGAGTCCTCCGTCGGTTTACGCTCTTTTATAGATATTTTTCTTCCAACATTTTTCGGTGCTTCATACTTCTCTTTTGGAGTTCCGTCATAGCGATGGTTTCTTTCTCCGCTTTTACCTGAGAATTTTGCCTTTCCGCTTTCGTCTTTTCCTAAAAATTTATTTGATTTTTTATCATCTCTTTTTGGTTTGTCATAAGCTTTTTGTTCGGATTTTTCACCGTCTCTCTTAGGCTTATCGAATTTAGGTTTGTCAAATGGCTTGCGTTCAGAACTCTCACCGTCTCTCTTAGGCTTGTCATATTTAGGTTTGTCAAAAGGTTTACGCTCAGGTTTTTCAGAGTCTCTTTTGGGCTTGTCATACTTTGGCTTTTCAAAAGGCTTGCGTTCGGATCTCTCGCCATCTCTTTTGGGTCTGTCGTATTTAGGTTTCTCAAACGGTTTACGTTCAGATCTCTCGCCATCTCTCTTTGGTCTATCAAAAGGTTTTTGCTCTCTTTTTATCTTCTCTTCAACCGCATACTCAAAACCTGCAACAATCTCTTGTCTGATAACCCGTCCAAGGAGTGTCTCTATCGGGTAAAGCTGTTTTTGCTCATCTTTGTCGAGTAAAATTATCGCACCCTCCGTAGCCTTGGCAACTCTAGCCATGTAGAGAATCGCAGTTGAGGGTAAATCATAGCTGATAAGGAGTTTACATCTTAGTTCAGGCAACTTTAATAATTCTTTATCGTTTAAAACTTTAACGTTGCTAGCTGTTATAGCCTCTTTTATAGCTTGTGTATCTTCCGCCGTTGCTACAACTATATCTAAAGTAGCATTTTGAGCAATCAAGAGGTTAAGAAGTGAGAGTTTTTTATCATTAGGACATGGATGGATACGGTGTTTGTTGTGTTTTAGAGATATTTGATCATCTGGCATAAGAAGTCCTAAGAGGGTATTTGATATAAATTTGTGGATTATATCCCATGTTGCCATAAATTATGCTATTATGTATGAATACTACAATCAGGATTATAATGTCATTTACAACACTAGGTTTGTCAGCTCCTTTACTAAAAGCTATCAAAGATCAAGGCTATAGCGAGCCGACACCTATCCAAAAAGAAGCGATTCCGGTAATACTCGGTAGACGTGATATTTTAGCCGGAGCACAAACAGGAACAGGTAAAACAGCAGGTTTTACGCTTCCGCTTCTTGAACTTTTAAGCAAAACAAAACCTACAAAGTCAAAACAGAGCATAAGAGCACTTATCCTTGTTCCCACAAGAGAGTTGGCAGCACAAGTGGGTGAGAGCGTTGAGACTTACGGAAAATATCTCCAATTTAAATCGGCGATAATTTTTGGAGGAGTTAAAATAAATCCGCAGCTTGCACAGCTTCGCAAGGGTGTTGATATTGTTATTGCTACTCCGGGGAGACTGCTAGATCATCTCTCTCAAAAAAGCATAGATTTGGGAAGTGTCGAGTTTCTTATACTCGATGAAGCCGATAGAATGTTGGATATGGGCTTTATAAACGATATTAAAAAGATATTGGCGGTTCTCCCAAAACAGAGACAAAATCTGCTATTTTCGGCTACTTACTCTGATGAGATTAAAAAACTCTCCGATAAACTGCTAAACTCTCCGGCACTCATAGAAGTAGCACGCCGCAATACAGCTTCAGAAACCGTAAAACAGGTAGTTTATCCGGTTGATAGCCAGCGTAAACGCGAGCTTTTAACACACCTCATAAATGAGGGTAAATGGAAACAGGTGCTAGTATTTACCAGAACAAAACATGGAGCTAACCGTTTGGCGGGACAGCTTGAAAAAGATGGGATCACGTCTGCCGCAATTCATGGAAATAAGAGTCAAAATGCAAGAACTAAAGCTTTGGCAGATTTTAAAGATGGTGTAGTAAGAGTTTTGGTCGCAACGGATATAGCAGCCAGAGGTATAGATATAGATCAGCTTCCGCATGTCATCAACTATGAACTACCGAATGTGCCTGAGGATTATATTCACAGAATCGGCAGAACAGGTCGTGCAGGGTGTGAAGGTGAAGCGATATCTCTAGTTTGCATAGATGAACATGAGTATCTCTCAACAATAGAAAAATTGATAAAAAAAGATATTCCAAAAGTGTGGCTTAAAGATTTTAAACCTGATCCTTCCATAAAAGCAGAGCCTATAAACCAAGGCGGCAACAGAGGCTCAAATCAAAGAAACAGACCAAGCACAAAACCGGCTCAAAATAGAACGCAAAGCCCTTCGGGCAGAAGAAGAGATAAGTAGTGTATAATTTCATAATTTAAATTATCAAATATACAAGGGAAAAAGATGAAAGCAATCGCACTCTTTAGCGGTGGATTAGACTCAACTTTGGCAATGAAACTTATAATAGACCAAGGCATAGAAGTTTTGGCGGTAAATATTAACACGGGTTTTGGAAGCACAAAAGATAGACTTGAACATATGCAGAGCATGTGTGACCAAGTCGGAGCAGAGTTAAAAATTATAGATATCGAGAGTGAATTTTTACAAGATGTGCTCTTTGATCCAAAGCATGGCTACGGTAAAAATTTCAACCCATGTATAGATTGTCATGCAAAGATGTTCGCCGTGGCAAAGAGGGTTATGGAAGCGGAGGGTGCTTCGTTTTTGGTGAGCGGTGAGGTTTTAGGACAGCGACCGATGAGCCAAAACAGAGAGTCTCTGCAGACGGTTTTAAACGAGAGCAATTGTAACGGACTACTTTTGCGTCCTCTCTCTGCAAAAGCTCTTGAGCCAACAATTGCTGAGATAAATGGTTGGGTCGACAGAGAAAAACTAGAAAACATCACTGGAAGAAATCGTGAGAGACAGCTTGAGCTAGTCAAAGAGATAGGTTTGGATAATTTTGAGAGTCCGGGCGGAGGATGTCTCCTGACAGATGAGAATTTTGCCAAAAAGATGTTTGACTTTATAAAACATGATACATTTGAAGTAAGAGATATTAAGCTTATGAAGTTTGGTCGTCATCTTCGCCTAAAAGACGGTGCAAAACTGGTTATTGGAAGAAATCAAGATGAGAATTCTCATCTTCAAAATATAGAGAACGATAAATACTACCATATTAAAACACCGGGGCTTCCAGGTCCTCACTCAATGCTAAGCAAAAGTGCGACACAAGCAGACAAAGAATTAGCGGCAAAAATCATACTGACATATTGCAAGACAAAAGAGGGTGTGAGTTATACGTTAACATTTGATAAGGATGAACTTCAAGCGACACCGTTTGCTTCAAGGGATGAGATAAAACCTTATACGATAATGTGAAATTTAGGTATACTTTATTTAAATTTTTAAAGTGAGGTGAGAGATGGCTGGTGTACATTTTACGTTTGATAATTTTAAACAACTTCTTGATTTAACTATAGGCTTAGCCCAAAGGTTAGATGAGAATCGTGCAGAGAGCTTTACTCTGCTTTATTGTGATTTTGCAAAATTTGAAAAATCTGTTATAGATAATTCTATAGAGCAGATACTGAGAAATTCCGATGCTATCGTAAATAACGAATCCGACTACTTTCTTATACTTCCTTATACTGACAAATATGGTACGAATATCGTTAAAGAGATGTTTTGTGAGTTTTTTGGCGTCAATTTAAATACATGTGCAGTAAGTTATCCGGTTGATGGAGAAAAATCAGAACTGTTAATTGAAGAGCTGATGGATATGGCAGATAAAAAATATAAAAACAGTTTGAGATGTTTGAGCAATTTTAACCCACTGCTAAAATTTTAGCTAGGTATTTATGATTTAGTAATATTGGAATAATTTATGCTACATCTCCTAAAATCTTTGTAAAAAGATAAAAGGAGCGTGTAATGATTTTATTGGATATGAAAAATAGCAAAACCGTATCTTCGCCTCTTAATCTCTCTGCCTCTAAAGATAAACCTCTCCTCTCATTTTCGGATCTCTTAAGAGGAGCAAGCGAAAAAAAAGAGGGTAAAACTATTCAAAACGGCTCTTTAGTTCTAGCTTTGGGCTCTGAAGAGAAAAGCATAAAGTCTACAAAATCACTTTTAAAAACAGATAATCTGGCTTCTCTTGCATTGTCTTCGGATGAAGAGCAAGAGTTGCTAGAGCTTAACCCTAAACTTGCTCCAAATTTAACATCCGCTGAGATGAAAACATTGATAAGTGATGCAAAAAATTACCTCAAAGATATAATTCAAAATAGTGATGGGTATAAAAAAGCAGAGATTAAAGAGCTTCCAAAAACTTTGGGCGGCTTAATTGAGGCTGCTAAAAAATTAGGTATCGATATCGGTAAAATAAGTATTGAAGAGGTAAAAAAATCTTCTCAAGCAACTATACAAGTCGCAAAAACAGATAAAGACAGTGCAGTCGGTCTCTCTCCTTCGAGTGAGGCTTTATCAAAAGAGACAGCAAATATAAAGAGTGAAGTTCTGCCAAAAGAGATAGTTCAAGATAAAAAAGCCCAACATGCAAGCGAAAAACAGATTCCAATCAATCAGCAAATAACGCAGACACAGCTCTCAAATGAGATAAAGAGTGATGAAAAAGTAGCACAAGCTCAAAAAGAGACTCCGCTTTTTAAAGCACAAACGGTGAGTGAGCATGCGACTACCGAGCAGATTGTTCAGGCAAAGGCAAATAACTTGTCTAAAGCAGATCAAAAGACATCAAAAGATAAGTCGGATGAGTCTCTCAAGCTTCTTCTTAGCGATGAAAAATCATCTCAAAATACTACCTCGGTCACTTCTGATTTATCTGCTCTTAAAGTTGCCCCTGCAGCAGTAACGCAAGAAAATACAAAAACATTAGAGCAGCTTTTACGCGGTGAATCTTTTATAAGCGAGCAGAGTCAGTTAGATGTAAAAGTAGAGGCACTCTCTACACAAAAAGCCGATAGTTTCGAAGTGAAAATCAATGAAGCAAAACAGATGATTCGTTATCTTTCCGATGATATTAAAAATGCAATAGATGAGTATAAATCTCCCTTTACGAGAGTAAAAGTACAGCTAAATCCTGCACATTTGGGTGAGATTGACTTGACTATAGTTCAAAGAGGCAAGAACCTACATGTAAATCTCTCTTCAAACAATGCAGCTATAAATACTTTAGTAATGAACTCCAACGAGCTAAGGGTACAGCTCAGTAATAGTGGAATAAATAATGCTACATTAAATTTTAGTGATACTTCTCAACAAGGTGGTTACGCAGATAACCAAAGCGGCGGCGCAGAGCAGCAAAAGAGACAAAATGAGCAAAAAGCTCACACAGAGTACAGCTATTTTGAAAATGAAGAGGCACATGAAGAGATACTAAGCTCTTTAGAGATTATTGTTCCTAGATATATATAAAAATTTTTACTAGATAAAGGAGTTTATTATGGCAATTACATCAGAAGGTTTAAATGCGGCAACAAACGCAGAATATGTTAGTGCAAAAAAAACAGATGATAAAACGGTATTGGGCAAAGATGATTTTATGACGCTACTGTTAGTTGAGCTTCAAAATCAAGATCCGACCGAACCTATGGACAGTGATAAGATTTTAACTCAAACATCCCAGTTGGCAGGTTTAGAGGCGAGCGAAAATACAAATAAGGCTTTAGAAACTTTAGCTGCGGCACTCGGAACTTCACAACAGTTCAGCACTGTTGCCGCAATCGGTAAGACAGCTGATCTTGGAAGCAACGCAATTACACTGGACGAGGGATCTGACAGTACTTTTGAGGTCTATTTTCCGGATGATATAGAGCAGGGAGATATACAGATAACGGATGTCAATGGAAATACTTTAAAAACATTGGATGTCGGTACAAATCCTAAAGGTGTATATAAGTTTACGTGGGATGGAACAAATACAAGCGGCAGTGAACTTACAAGCGGTGTTTATTATGTTAGCGCGGCATATACAAACCCTGATGGCAAAGCACTTACAACGAGAATGGGAGCATATCCTATAGAGTCGGTTAAGTTTGACGGAGCTACAAGTTATGTAAAAGTGGGTTCAAGTTATGTTGAACTCAGCAAGGTAAAAGAAATCTACTAAAGGATTTTCTCATGATTCAAGCTTTTTATACTGGTGTCAGTGGGATTAAGACACACCAATACGGTATTGACATAATTGCAGATAATTTATCAAATATCAGCACAAACGGTTTTCGCAGTTCAAATGCGGAGTTTTCGTCACTTTTTCAGGAAAATATCTCTACCGATGCACAACTCTCAAGCGTAGATAGCAATATCGGGCTTGGATCAAAACTAAATGCCGTTACGATGAATCAAAATATAGGCGTTTATCAACTAACCGAGAGAAGCACGGATTTGGCGATTATGGGTGATGGATGGTTTGCCATTCAAGGTCAAGGAGAACCGCTTTATACACGTGACGGGGCTTTTACTTTTAATGCAAATAGAGAGTTGGTAACGGATGACGGCTATTATGTTTTAGGAACTATCGGAAATAACATAGAAGACGGAGTGCTAGTTGAAACATTAGCAGAAATACCTCTAGGAGATGCAAAAAGCCAACAAAAACTTAGTCTTCCTCAAGAGTTGCAAGTTGCCGTACAACCTACAACGGAAGTAAAATTTTATGCGAATATAGGGTTGGAAGATACCGTAAGAGTAATGAGCGGTAAAGCCATAGATCCTCAAAACAATAATAATGCAATACGATTAGAATTTAGCAAAGCAGATCCGCAAGTCTCACCCGGAACACAGTGGAATGTTGTCGCAACTGCACAAAGTAACAATTTGGTAACAGTGGTTAATTCGGAGACTCAAGCAATTACATATGAGCCTGAGACGATTTACGATACACAAACTGGAGTAGTCGCATTTGATGAAGCCGGGCAACTTATCTCAAACTCTCTTCCGGCTATTGATAATAACGGTGCCAGTGTTGTTGTCAATTTAGGAACAGGATATGACGGGGTTATTTCTATAAACGATACGATTAGAGCCTCAAGCGAATCAAACGGAAAAGAAGCGGGAGAACTTGTGGGTTATGATATTAACAGAAATGGTGAAGTGGTGGCAGCTTTTACAAATGGAGTACAAAGCAGTGTGGCTACATTGGCTATTTATCATTTCATCAATGACGGTGGATTAGAAAAGGTAAGCGGTACAAGATTCGCAGAGTCTTCAAATAGCGGTAAAGCAATTTTCTTTCAAGATCCGGATGGAAGCAACATTAAGGGTGTGGATATTACAAACTATAAACTTGAAGGCTCAAATGTTGAAATCGAGACGGCACTTACCGAGTTGATCGTTATGCAAAGATCTTATGATGCAAATTCAAAATCCATAACAACGGCACATGAGATGTTACAAAAAGCTTTAGATATGGATGCAAAATAGTTGGAACACTAAATGCTGTTTTTAGTTACTATTTAAAAAAATACCTTGATTTAGTTTATGCTAAAAGAGGTTTCAAAGATAATAAAATAAGGATTGAACATGTTAAAATCACTCTATTCAGGTGTAGCTGGCTTACAATCACATCAAGTCGCAATGGACGTTGAATCAAACAATATCGCAAATGTTAATACGGTAGGTTTTAAATACTCTCGTGCCAACTTTTCAGACCTCTTAGCACAAACAAAGTCAATCGCTACAGCTCCGCAAGGTGATATTGGCGGTAAAAACCCCGTGCAAGTCGGGCTTGGATCTACTATAGACTCTATGACACGCATCTTCTCGCAAGGTTCAGTGCAAAGTTCTGATAAAAATACCGATGTTGCTATTCAAGGAGACGGTTTTTTTATCATCTCTCCCGATGGTGGCAATACTTACAAATACACTCGTTCCGGCGACTTTAAATTTGATGCAGGCGGAAACTTTGTAGATAATAACGGCTTTATCGTGCAAGGATGGTTGAGAGATCCGGTTACGGGATTTGTGGATGCAACTGCACCGATAAAAAATATTCAAATTCCGCCGGGGCTTACGACTCCTGCACAACCTACGGCTGAGGTGGTTATTAAGGCAAATCTTAATTCCGGTCCGTTGACAAATACCTATTCACCTGCATATAAAGTTGCATCCGGTCCTGCACCGGCACTTCCTACTCCGCCTGCACTCGATGCAAACGGAAACCCTATAGAAGCGGATGACATGGGAGTTATGTTTAACGATAGCGGAGAAGCGTTTAGTCTTCAAGCAGGACAAGGGATCTGGGCAGGATTTCAGACTGCTACGACAACCGGTGGAGCTATTGAGGATTCTGTAGTTTTAACGTTTGACAGAGCGCCTGTAGCAGGTGATACCATAAGTGTTGAGATTAATGGAGTAGTTTATTCTGCACCTTTTAATACAGATGCCGTAACAACTTATGCAGACTTGGCAACAGCTGTGGGTGCAGTCGCAACGCTTACCGCAGTCGGAGATACTCTTACTTTTGAACCTATTGCCGCAGGTGCTACAATGGTTGTCGCAGATCTGGAAAACGACAACGGAAGTGCAAGTGGAGTAGTAGCAGTTAGCGGAACTCCGCATGAGCTAAGTTTGACATTTACGCTTGATGACGGAACAACAAAGCAGGTAACTACCTCAGGCGGTACCGGTTATGAAACTCCTTTGCAAAATGCCGCACGCTATGTTTCAGCCATCAATGCGCAAGGTTCCGTTACGGGTGTAAGTGCTTCATACGATATGCTAAACAATACTATTACGCTTACAAATACAAATTTAGATGCCAATTCATCACATAATATCCGTTTAACGGCAGGAAATGCAAATAGTGGATTTAACACATTGGCAAATACCGTGGTAACCACAGCATACAGATATCAGTATGATCCGACGAGTGCTGCAACAAGTGCAGGATATGATAAAACTTTTACGACTATCGCAGACTTACGTGAAGCGTTAGAAAATGAGGCAAGAGGTATTAATCCTACGGCACATATACTTACAAGCACGGCTACGGCGAGTGTAGTGGGGGTTGATGAAACTCACGATTTTTCAATAGCAGGTGTAACGGTTAATATAGGAAATATTCCCGACGCTACTACTGCAGCAGGTGTAGCAACTGCATATGCTAACGCTATAAATGCAGCTGTTGGTTTGCCGGCCGGCGTAACTGCTACGACAAATGGAGCTACACTTATTATTACAAATGCTTCAGGTGCTAATATTACTTTAGACACAACGGTTTTAGGTGGATTTGGAGCAGGTATAAGCGGTTTACCTGCTAACGTAGCGACCACTATACCTTACTTAGGCGCATCTAATAACAATATTGAAGTTTCTGTCAATGCTCAAGGTAAGTTTGAGATAAGAAACCCTGGCGGTGCAACAGGTGATTATGATATGAGTCTTGCCATTACGGGTATGGATGCGGATAGTGTCGTCGGTGCTAGGATTACTGAAAATGAGCGATTCACCAGAAATATGGAAGCACTCAATGCGACTCTTCCCGTGGGAAGCACCGGAGCGGCATTCTCACAAGCGTTTAATGCCGCTACACACTCGGCAAGTATAGATGTTTTTGACTCACTCGGTTCAAAACATACACTTAGAACGGAGTATAGAAAAATTGCCGTAAATGAATCAACGGGAAGCGAATGGAGCATGAAGATAAGTGTGCCTGAACCTGCAACAATCAACTCTGTAGAACCGTATAATGAAAAAATGGGTTTTATACGATTTAACAATGATGGATCTTTAGCAACATATAATCCGCCAAATGTTTCTTTCAGCGCAAACAACGGCTCTGCGCCAAATCAGCAGGTTTCACTTGAACTAGGAACCGCAAATAAGTTTGACGGTATGACAAGTTTTGATGCTAAATCATCAACATCAGGGATAAGCCAAGATGGATTTACGGGCGGAGATATCGTCGGTATCAGGATAGATCAAAGCGGAACGTTAGTAGGCTCATTCAGCAACGGCAGAAGCTTCGGTCTAGCACAAATCGGTATGGCAAAGTTTACAAATAATGAGGGTCTCTCAACCGAGGGCGGAAATGTTTATACTCAAACCGCTAACTCCGGAGATCCCATTATCGGAACTGCTGCAACGGCAGGACGTGGATTTATGCAATCGGCATCACTTGAAGCATCGAATGTGGATCTCTCAAAGTCACTGACACAGCTTATTATTATCCAAAGAGGGTATCAGGCAAACGGTAAAACGATTACCACTTCAGATACGCTTCTTGAAACTTTACTAGGTATAAAACGATAAGTTTTATTTGATATAATTCCTTCATATCAATGAAGGAATTATTATGCGTTTCTCTGCTCCTCTAAAATCAAACTCAAAAAAAATAATGTTACTCGGCTCAGGCGAACTAGGTCGTGAAGTAGCTATTGAAGCTCAAAGACTTGGTCTTGAAGTTATAGCAGTCGATAGATACCAAAACGCTCCGGCACATCATGTAGCACACAGAAGTTATGTGGTAAATATGCAGGATAAAGATGCTCTTTTGGAGATAATAGAGCGTGAAAAACCGGATTTTATACTTCCTGAAATCGAGGCTATAAGCATAGACGCTCTTTTTGCCGCAGAAGACAAAGGGTATAACGTTATTCCAAACGCAAGTGCCGTAAGCAAAACCATGAATAGAAAAAATATCCGTACTTTTGCTGCTGAGGTTTTGGGGCTTAAAACAGGACCGTATGAGTTTGTAACAACAAAAGAGGGTTTAAGAGAAGCAGCAATTCGTATGGGCTTTCCATGTGTTATAAAACCTGTTATGAGCAGTTCGGGACATGGTCAAAGCGTTGCAAAAAGCATAGATGATATAGATGCTTCATGGGAAATGGCAAAGGAAGCAAGAGGCGATGCGAGCGAACTCATAGTTGAGGCGTTTATTGATTTTGATTATGAGATAACGATGCTTACCGCTAGAAACGGTAAAGAGACTGTTTTTTGTGAGCCTATCGGACATGAGCAAAGAGACGGAGATTATGTTTTCTCATGGCAGCCGATGCAGATGAGTGAGGTTGCAAAACAACGTTCGCAAGAGATGGCTAAAACTATTACGGATGGGCTTGGTGGTCGCGGTATATTCGGTGTTGAACTATTTGTAAAAGGGGATGAAGTTTACTTTTCAGAAGTTTCACCTCGTCCACATGATACGGGAATGGTAACACTCATCACGCAGTCTCAAAGTGAATTTGCGCTTCATTTAAGAGCAGTGCTTGGTCTTCCTTTAGGATTTACATTTTACGGCGAAGGTGCAAGTGCCGCATTTAAGTCGGAAGTTCACAGCTACGCTCCAGTCGTAGATGTAGATGAGACACTCTTTAGCGACAATAGTTTTGTGAGAATTTTCGGTAAACCTGAAGCTCATAAGGGCAGAAGGCTTGCAGTTGCACTTGTTTTTGACAAAGTAGAAAAAGCTCTAGAGAAAGCAAGAGATCTTATAACCAAAGTAAAAGACACGAAGTGAAGATAGTAATACTTGACGCTCTTACTTTCGGAGATACTGATTTAAGTGCTTTTTTCAAACTAGGCGATGTCGATATTTATCAGACTACATCTTTGCAGCAGACACATGAGAGAATCGCTAACGCAGCTGTTATAGTAACTAACAAAGTTGTTATAACCAAAGCTCTCATGTTAAATACTCCATCGTTAAAACTTATCTGTGTTGCGGCGACGGGCATGAATAATGTAGACCTTGAAGCTGCAAAAGAAATAGGAATTGAAGTTAAAAATGTCTCAGGCTATTCAACCGATTCGGTCATACAGCATACATTCTCAATGCTCTTTTATCTTGTTGGACACTCCGGATATTATGATGGATTTGTTAAAAGCGGTTCTTATTCAAAAAGCCCGATTTTTACGGATATAACAAAACCGTTTTTTGAAGTAAAAGGCAAAAAGTGGGGAATTATCGGTTTGGGAACTATCGGTCGTGGAGTCGCAAATGTTGCAAAAACATTCGGTGCAGATATATGCTACTACTCAACAAGCGGCAAAAACAGCTCAACTGATTTTGTACAAGTAGATTTGGATGAGCTTCTAAATACATGTGATATCATCTCCATACATGCACCGCTAAATGAGAAAACTCTCAATCTTTTGGGTTATGAGCAGTTATTAACTTGTAAAAACGGGGCAGTTGTTTTAAATCTAGGACGTGGCGGAATTGTCGATGAAGAGGCTGTCGCACGCATTGTTGAAACAAAAAATATCTATTTTGGTTTAGATGTTTTGGAAAAAGAACCGATGAGAGAAAATCATCCGCTCTTAAGAGTAAAAAATCAAGAAAATCTATATATTACTCCTCATATCGCTTGGGCGAGTGTTGAAGCAAGGGAAAGACTTATTGCAGGCGTTGTGGAAAATATAAAAGCATTTACGAGGTAGATCTTATCGCAGAATTCATACTTTTTTTATCTGCCGCTTTAGCAGCGACAATTTTACCATTTAGTTCTGAAGTAGCATTTGTTACGGCTTTGGCAAACGATATGCCCGTAACATCTGCTTTGATATTTGCTTCAAGCGGAAATATAGTTGCAATAATCGTTAATTATTTTTTTGGCTTTTGGCTCTATGAAAAAACTAAAACAAAACTTCTCTCTTCAAAAATAGGAACTCTCTCGTACAAC
>Ga0208863_1001729_pt1 | contig 12798 bp, 17 predicted proteins | sample RifOxyD3_FD_184040 | JGI IMG/M metagenome (GOLD analysis project Ga0208863, IMG submission 184040) | Soil microbial communities from Rifle, Colorado - Rifle Oxygen_injection D3 (SPAdes) | ecosystem: Environmental > Terrestrial > Deep subsurface > Rock core/Sediment | place: Rifle, Colorado...
TGAAGAATTTGTCAACAAGATGCTTGATGCAATCATGGGCGCGGCAATTGATATCATCAAATCGCTCCGGCAATCAAGGCAAATAATATCGCCATCTCACTGAGTTGGCGCAACTCAGAAAGTTGAGTGACAACATAAAAGAATTCTATTCATAATCTTTTTTCAATAAAGAGTACGCGAAAATGGACAACCATACCGTCATTATAAGCCCGGACGTCAAACTCGGTCGGGACGTTAAGATCTATAATTTTGTCAACCTTTACGGGTGTGAGATTGGCGATGAGACCAAGATCGGCACCTTTGTCGAGATCCAGAAAGGTGTTGTCATCGGCCGTCGCTGTAAGATCCAGAGTCATACTTTTATCTGTGAAGGGGTAACCATTGAGGATGGGGTCTTTGTCGGCCATGGGGTTATGTTCATTAATGATCGTGAGCCGGGTTCGGTAAACGCCGATGGTTCTTTGCAGACCGAGGCAGACTGGCAGTGCATTCCCACGCTTGTAAAATCACGGGCATCCATCGGTTCCAGCGCCACCATTCTTTGTGGGGTGACCATTGGTGAGGGTGCTTTGGTGGGTGCCGGTGCAGTCGTGACCAGGGATGTACCTCCTGGTTCGGTGGTGGTCGGCAATCCGGCAAAACTCATCAGGAACAGAGAGCCATGAAGAGCAAGCGCCGGGCCGCCATAGAATGATTCGAAATCAGCCGTTATTTAAATATGTTTTTCTGGGCGGTGATATCCTTGTCATCACATGTTCTTTTTTCTTTGCCCTGCAAACAACTATCCCTGAATTTTGGGAAATTACCTGCCGGGAAGCCTTTTTCGGCGTAAGTCATTTCCTGCTCTACTGCATTTTTTTGGTTATTTATCTCTTTTGTTTTCTGTTTAACAACCTCTACAAGAGAGATGTGATTATCTCCCGGTATCGTCAGTTTATCCTCATCTTGAAATCTCTGTTGGCTGGCGGCATCACCTGTGTGATGGTCATGGTCGTTGCCAACATCGATTATCTGGTCCTGCATGGAAAGAGCCTGATTTTTTTCTACTCATTGTCAGCTCTGTTTTTATTGTTTGTTTATAGGGTTCTTTCCGCCAAGATGACGCTTCGCTTTCTTATTAAAAAGAATATCTACCAATCGAGGATCTTGATTATCGGCGGGGATACGGCGGCAAAACATACGGCTTTGGCTTTACTTAATGATAGTTTTTCAAATTTTCACCTTGTTGGTTTTGTCGATGATTACAAAGAAGAAGGCGCTGTAATCCTGGATGGTTTTCGTAATCTCGGCACCCTTGCCGGACTTGAAGATCTTCTCAAAACCGCAAATGTTGATGAGATACTGATCGCCATTGACAATGCCCCCTATTCCCGGTTGATCCATATTGTCGAGAGGTGTTTGCAGACTGGAAAGGTGGTGCGGATTTATTCGGATCTCCTCAATATTATTGCCAAGAAAATGAAGGTTGAAAACTATGCAACCATTCCAGTGATCATGCTTTCCCAGAACCCCTTGGACGGGTATCCATGGTCTGTTAAACGAAATATTGATTTCTATCTCTCACTTGTGGCCTTGGTTCTTCTTTCGCCCGTATTTCTTGCCATTGCAGTGGGGATAAAACTTTCTTCCAAGGGGCCTGTTATCTTCAAGCAAGAGCGGATCGGCAAGGGGGGAAAGCCTTTTTCTTTTTATAAATTTCGCTCCATGCATATAAATTCTGATGCTTCTGAGCATAAGGAGTTTGTCAAGGACTTCATCAGAAAGGGCAAGCAATGCGATAACACGAAAATCAAGGTTTTTAAGATTACCGATGATCCCCGGATTTTCAAATTTGGACGGTTTATCAGGAAAACAAGCCTTGATGAATTGCCGCAGCTTTTCAATGTTCTCAAGGGTGATATGAGCCTGGTGGCGCCGCGGCCGTGTCTCGCTTATGAATGGGAGTGTTATGATGACTGGCATAAGAGACGGCTTGATATTCTGCCGGGTTGTACCGGGATGTGGCAGGCCTTGGGGCGGAGTACGGTCAGTTTTGAAGAGATGGTCATCCTTGATCTGTATTACATCAGCAATATGTCGCTGTGGCTTGATTTAAAGATTGTCTTACATACATTTCCTGTCATTTTTCTTGGCAAGGGCGGCTTTTAAAGGAGGCGAGAATGTTACAAGTGGGCGTAATCGGTTGCGGATATTGGGGCCCGAATCTGATCAGGAATTTCCAGTTGTTAAACAGAAGTAATGTCATGCGGGTCGCTGATCTGGATATGCGCCGCCTGAAACATATGAAGGCCCTCTATCCGACCATTGATACCTGTACCAATTATATGGACATTATCAATGACCCGGATATTGATATTGTCGCGGTCGCCACTCCAGTCAAGACACATCATCGATTTGCTTTAGAGGCCTTGACTGCAGGTAAACATGTCTTTGTTGAAAAGCCGCTTGCCGCATCCGTGGCCGAGTGTGAGGATTTGATCGAGATTGCCCGGCAGAATCAGCGCAAACTGATGGTGGGCCATACATTTCTCTTCACTGCAGCAGTTCGCAAGATGAAAGAGATCATTGATTCCGGTGAACTTGGAGAAATCTACTACATCAATTCCCAGAGATTGAATCTCGGTCTTTTTCAACAGGATATAAATGTTATCTGGGATCTGGCACCCCATGATATTTCCATCATACTCCATCTTCTTGGACAGGAGCCTTTATCGGTCAGCGCCATTGGATCTTCCCATATCAACCCTTCAATAGAAGATGTGGCCGTGTTGACCCTGAAATTTTCAGAGAGCCTTCTCGCCTTTATTCAGACCAGTTGGTTGGACCCAGATAAAATCAGGCGCATGACTGTTGTCGGCAGTAAAAAGATGATGGTTTACGATGATGTACAACCGACAGAGAAAATAAGAATATATGACAAGAGTGTTGAAAAACCGGAGCACTATGATACCTTCGCGGAATTTCAATATTCCTATAAGTACGGTGATATTATCATCCCGAAGATTACCGGCGATGAACCACTCCGTACAGAATTAAGACATTTTGTTGATTGCATTGAGAACGATGAACAACCATTATGTGATGGCAATAGTGGGTTGAGAGTTGTGAAGATTCTTGAGGCATCCCAGCAATCGCTGGCCGAGGGAAGCAGTCATATTTCTCTTAGATGATGCTGGAGTGAATCTATTTTTTTTGCTTATAGCCGCACATCTTTGCGGGGATCTTCTTGTCTATTCAGATAACGTCTCTGAGGCGAAAAGAAAGGGTGAACTTCGTTCCAGGGTGGCGGCCATTGGATTTCATTGTCTAGTCCATGCCTGTTGGGTATGGGTCTGGTTGTGGCCCCAAGGCATCGAGCGTAAAATCACTGCGGGCTTTTTTGTTTTTATTGCTCATTTTATTATTGATTTTACACGGATATATGTGGAGCCGAGATGGCTGGGGAGAGATAAGATCAAAATATTAAAAAGGAGAGAAGTTCTGCGGTGGTTAGGTGGACAGGGGGATAACGAGACAAGGATTTTCATGAAAACGAGTTTTGTCCCTTGGCTTACTATCAATGTCGTTGATCAAAGTCTCCATCTTGTGGCGATCATCGGGTTTGTTTACTTCCTCGCGTAGAGACCGCTACGCCTAACTGAACGCAACACATCGGGGGTGGCGCCTTGTTGAATTCGTTGACTTCGGAAAGAAAACTCGGCAAGGAAACCGCGACAGATCATTTTTTTTTTGATGGGAACAGGGGCGGGTTGGGGACATCTTGAATTCGATGAATTACCAGAATCACCATGTTGCACTGCTCGGTATCACAACAACCGGAGAAGAAGATACCGTGCCAAGGCTGGCCGAAGGGGACGCTGGTTCTAAAACAACTTGTTTCTATGCATCATATAGCCGAAGGGGACATCCTATGTTGAATTCGATGAATTACCAAGAGGCTCAAGGGGACGGAGTTAGTTTAATAACTTAACGAACGGCGCGCGGGAGGTTGTTGAATTCGATGAATTACCATGTTGCACTGCGCGGTATCACAACAACCGGAGAAGAAGATGCCGTCAGGATGTCAGGGACATCTTCATATGGGCTGGTGAGGTGGATTCAGCTCCGAAATCACCGATCCTATTTGTCGCACCGGAAGAAAAAAATGTACGCCGTTAACCAGTGCCAAGTTGCGTTGTATGCTTATGGTGCGTGGCCTTGCTTTTTGTTCCCAGGTGCGTTACATTGTAACTGTGTGGGCTGTGGGCTAGATTATGTCACTGACTGAAAGAGAGAGCAATGATTAAAAGTTGGAAACACAGATGGTTACGAGACTTTTATATAGAGGATAAACACACAAAGAAAATTCCGTCAGATCTCTACGATATCGTATTTCGGAAACTCCAGCTTATGGATGATGCGGTGGACCTCAACGACCTCAGAGTTTCCCCCAGTAACAGGCTGGAGAAGAAAAAGGGTGATCTGGCAGCATATTATTCCATACGGGTAAACGAGCAGTATCGTATCCTTTTTCAGTGGGAAAATGGCCATGTTGAAGATGTCTGGTTTTGTGATTATCACTAGGAGCCTGTCGGAGAATTCCCAATCTACTGCAAACCCGAGAGAATCGGCCCATATTTTCAGGACTTTTCGTTAAATAGCGCTGCTATTCGCCTCAAATCCCAGAAAATCTGGTCTCGATTCCTCAATTTTTCGTTACGATTATAATTCTCCGACAGGCACCTAACCTAAAAAGTACGGCATGAAGATGAGGTGAGCCAATGAATTTTACGCAAAGAAAACCTGTGACGCCCGGTGAAATGCTCCAGGAAGAATTTTTGAAGCCCCTTGGCTTGACCCAGCAGGTCCTGGCCGATGCCATGGGGGTAACCCGACGGACAGTGAACGAGATCTGCAAGAACAAGCGGAGCATTACCGCGGACAGCGCCTTGATGCTCGCCAGGGTTTTTGGGAATTCTCCGGATTTCTGGCTTAATACCCAGCTTCGTCTCGATCTGTGGAATGCAATGCATGATGCCAAGAGGATGCAGCGTATAGAGATGGCCCAACCAATCGATACCGGGCGGGAGTCTGGTTCACCGTTATAACTTTATGGATATGGGAAGGTTCAACAGGTAAGGAAGATACGTGAAAATAAGCATCTTTGGCATGGGCTATGTGGGCGCGGTGTCCGCCGGCATCCTGGCCAGCGAGGGCCACGAGGTGATCGGCGTCGATCCGGTGCAGACCAAGGTGGCCGGAGCTGAGGGGACGCTGGTTCTAAAACAACTTTGCGCGTGTTGGGCGGGACGTTCTTGAGTTATTGACTTATAGAGCGCCGGGTCAAGTCTGCTTTTGGCTTTTAGGGAGAGGAAGGCTGGCAGGAGGAACTGCGTCAGGACTGAGTGCTAAGGATTGGGGAACTGCAGTCAGGAGCGAGGAGTAGGGAGGAACTGCGTGTTTTCAGCCTGCCAGCTTTTTTCGGGTCCAGGCTGGGCTGCGACGGCAGTCCAGCACAGCGTAAACAAGAACTACTTGCTCCGCTACCTGGTAGTAAACAGCGAACGGAAAGCGCTTGGCGAGCATTCGGTGATACCTGAAAACCTGGGGATGGATTGCGGCGTCTTTGCAGAGAATCAATATCCGCAAAAAGAGAATCGAGGAAATAACCGCCAAGGCCGGCTTCTTTTCGTTCATAAAACTGAAAACCGTCGATTAAATCTTGCTGTGCCTCGTCGAGGATGCGAATGTTCATGTAACGGCTTTCCGAATATCCTCTTTGGCGTCTGCCCAATTCGAGAATTCCGCAGTACCTTCCGCTATTCGTTTTGCCCTTTCTTGCAGGGCCTTTTCGTGCCATTCAGGGGAGGGGATTTGTTCCGGGGTGCGACAGAGGTCCTCCCAGAGAAGTTCCATGGCCTGGAGTTTGTCGGAGAGGGTCATTTTGTCGATTGGTAGTGCTGCAGGCATGGTGGCCTCCGTAAGCTTCTTTCTTGGATAAGTATCGAAGATACAGCATATACGCCTTAGCCGCAATTTCTTTGCGGGCCTGGGCACCTGCAGGATACCGAATCAAGTCTGCCTTTGGCTTTTGAGAAAAAAGGGCAGTAAGGAATAAGGGCTGGGGGCTATAAGGGCCGTCAGGAATCCAGAGGGAGCAATAGCTACAATTGCCACTCCGGTCAGATCAGGCTTGGGCGGCTTCTTTGAGCACCTTGGTTGCCCACTGGTTCAAGCTGATCCCGGCGGATTGGGGGGGCGGGACGTTGTTGATTTATTGATTTATGGCCTGGGGGACGGGATTTGTTTTTTGATGGGAAAAGGTGGGGGCAAGTCTTTGCTTGACTCATTTGCTGCCTATTTGGCGAATTATTCGTGTTATCCTTCGACGTTGCCCGGTTCAGCAGGCCATTGCATGGCCCCATGCAGGACCCTGATGATCACCAGTTGGCTTCCGCGGACCAGATAGGGGACAAAATAAGGTGTTCCGGAAATGACGAGTTCCCGGGTTCCCTGTTTTCGACCCGGGCGGCCCATACCGGGCTGGTGGGTCAGGTCTTCCTCGATCAACCGGATGATTCGGAGAACAAGCTTTCGGGCTGCCAGCGCTTTGTCCTGTTCGATATGGCGGCGGATGGCCTGGAGGTCGGCGACGGCTTTTGCCGTCCATTTTACTTGCATTCAGGCGTGGCCTTTTCGTCGGTGCTGTCCCAGCTCTCGACCCATTGCCGGACGGCTGCGTGGTCGACGAGGCGGCCCTGGTCCGCATCTTCGAGGCCGGCCTCGATCGCCTTGAGCTGCCAGGCTTCGGTGGCCAGGAATCTTCGTATCGCCTCGATCGCGCAGTAGGACCGCGACCGGTTGACCGCCTTTGCCAGGGTGTCGAGTTCTCTGGACAGCTCTTCCGGGAGCCTGATACTCATTGTTGTGGTCGCCATGGTGGAACCTCCTGAACACAACGTAATACACTGTGTCGCCGGCGACAACTTGTTTCTTGCACCCAGCCAGCTCCTAAGGCTCAAGGGGACGGAGTTAGTTTAATAACTTAAGGAACGGCGCGCGGGAGGTTGTTGAATTCGATGAATTACCATGTTGCACTGCTCGGTATCACAACAACCGGAGAAGAAGATGCCGTCAGGATGTCAGGGACATCTTCATATTAAAAGTTTCGGACATCAGTGCTGTCACGCCGCCTGCTCAACTTCGGCGTTCATTTTTTTGCCAATGGATTGTTCGGGGGTCAGGGGACTTCATGATTTTATGCTTTTCCGCAGTGTGACCCGGTGATTCTCGAAAAAGCCCGTTTCTGGAAGGATACTGCTTAATTCGTTTGATAGCAGCGTTCTATGCTTCTTTATCTCGACGAGGGCCAACCGTGAATCGGCGTGGGGGTCACCCATTAAAAGGCCCTTTGTCAAATCTTTCTTTTTGACAATGGCGGGCGGAGAATTTGAGGTCGCTAGCCCGTTTTCCAGCGAGCCTGCCTTTTCTCTCATTATTTCTCGGTGTCTTGGGTGCGGGAAAGCCAGTAGCCTGGTTTGCGCTTGGTGTGTGCCACCGCAATGACACGAATATGATCCGGTTCAATCGAGTAGATAATGGCAAAAGGGAATTTAGACAAAAGGTAGCGCCGGAAGGGAGCATGCAGCACGCGGTAGCGAAGTGGAGATTCGGCAATTCGCTGGACAGTTGCCGCAACAGCGGATCGAAAACGACGGCCTAGATCGGGTTGGCTGTCTTCGTAGTACCGGATGGCAGCCAGAAATTCGGTACGGGCATCCGGGTCAAAAATCACCGGGATCATTTGAGTAGCCGATCTGCTTCCGCGAAGACCTCCTGTGCCGGAATGCCGTGTCGCTTCCCTTCCTTATATTCCTGGTGGCGACGCTCGGCCTCTGCTACCCATGCCACATCAATATCGGTGAGTGCGTCTCCATCGAGGGAGCTGAGAAGCCTGTCGGCAAGGAAGGCGCGTTCCTGGCGTGAAAGGCTCAGGGCGTCGTGTTCGATTTTTTCTAGAATGGATGCCATTTGGAACCTCCTGGGTTGATTGGGCCTGAACAAAAATATAGCGGTGTTCTTGGTCCGTTGTCAAGCGCGGCAAGGGCATGCGCGCGGGACGTTGTTGAATTCGATGACTTCGGGAAGAAAACCCGGCAGGGAAACGAGACAGATCATTTTTTTTGATGGGAACAGGGACAGGGTCGGGGACATCGTGGATTCGATGAATTACCAGAATTACCATGTCTAGTTAATAGAAGAAGCGATATTCCCCTCTGCGATAGCGCCAGGCTTCAGGGGAATATTCTTTCAGTTGCCAGTTGCCGGATATTTTTCCCCAGGTGGGGCTGCTCTCTGCGTTGCGGGCCGCCAAAGTCCTGTTGCAGGTCTACACTAAAACCGTCTGTTTCAAAAATGTGGCATTTCAGCTGTTCGTCACGGCTTTCCGTGATGGCGCCTGTCCCCCGCTTTAGTTTTTCGGAGTTCCGGAAATAGTTGTCCGCTTTTCCGGAAAACGCCTTGGGCTTTTTTCTGCCCACATCTGTGCGACATTCCATAACTAACTGTAACATATGAATATAACAATAATCAAAAGCAAAAATTGCCGCCGCGGTATGATTATTGCTATTGATGATTATTGCTATTGATGATTGATGCAGGGGCAGGATGCAGGACAACCAAACACGTGAAAATGACGGTGGCCCCAACCCAGCGGAGCCGGATTCTTTTGAGTACCCCTTGAGGGGTGGGTGTGAGTTTCTTGCCACCGGTTACCACTTGATATCCCGTGAGCGTAAGGTTTACGAAATTTTTGACCGCAATCTGTTAACAAGCAATGTATCCGGAATCGTGAAAGGCAGAGTCCTGTTGGCTCTGCCTTTTTATTGTCAGGTCTTGCGGCCGGACACTATCAACGCACGTGCTGAACGCAACCGCCTGACGACCCAGTCGACCAATGAGCGGCAATTGCTCGTCGATTGCCTGTGAAAGAAGCTTGAATCGATCGCGGAACCGACAAATTTTGATGAAATGCCGTCGATGAGAAACAATATGTACGCAGCCGGTTGGCCGCTAGCCATGCTGGCCGCCTTTGCCGTGGCCTACCCGCCGGTTTTTCAGAAACTTTTTCACCATTGGAACGGCGAGGACAACTCCTACTGCTACCTGGTCATCCCGGTGGTTTGCTACCTGCTCTGGGAGGAGCGGCAGCATTTTCGCTTCCAGGAGTTTTCCTTCTCCCGGCTCGGGCCGCTGGTGGCGGGAGTTGGTGTTCTCCTGCTGCTCATGGGTGAATTCGGCTCGGTGGAGACCTTGCTCTACGCCGGGCTCTGGGGCGGGCTCGCCAGTGTCGCCTTTACCCTTTACGGGAGCCGGGCGCGGCGGCTGTGGTTCCCGCTCCTCGTGCTTTTCTTCATCGTGCCGCTGCCGCCCATGATTAACCGGGTGCTCACCTTCAAGCTCAAGCTCCTGGCCAGCAAGCTCTCGGCCGTCATGCTCGGAGCGGCCGGGGTGAGCGTTTATCTGGACGGCAACATCATTGACCTTGGCAGCCAGCAGCTCCAGGTGGTGGATGCCTGCAGCGGTTTGCGCTACGTGATCTCCATGGCGCTGATGGCCCTTTTGATCGGCCATTTTTTCGCGCCGGGTTGGTGGCGGCGCCTCCTGCTCCTTGGCCTGGTGGCGCCGGTGACGGTGGTGGCGAACGGCTGCCGTATTTTTTTTACCGGCCTGCTGGTGACGCACGGCTACGGCGAGTATGCCGAGAATCTTTCCCACGACGCGGCCGGGCTCGTCATCTTCCTCCTGGCCGGTGGCCTGCTCTACGGCACGGCCCGGGTGTTGCGGCGACTCGGTCCGCCCGCCGCGGCACCGGTTGGGCTTGATGCCGGCGCCGGAGTGGTCTTACGGCGCCGGGCCATCGGCCTGACAGTGGCGGTGTCGCTTCTTTTTCTCGGTTCCGGCTGGGTCCTGCAGGGGATCCCCTCGGCCGCCAACCTGCCGGCCCGCGCCACGCTCCTCACCGGCTTTCCCATGCAGGTCGGCGACTGGCAGGGGGAGCGGCATTTTCTCGACCCGAAGATCCTCGACTCCCTGTGGGCCGACGACTATGTGGACGCCACCTTCACCCGGCCGGGCTCACGGAACATGATCTACCTGCTGATTCCGTTCTACGAGTACCAGTCGACGCAGCACACGGCGCATGCCCCGCAGTCGTGCCTGCTGGGCGGCGGCTGGGCCATCCTGACGGAACAGGAACTGCCGGTGACGGTGGCGCCGGGCCGCACCATCAGGCCGGCAACCATGCTGCTTGCCAAGGAGGAGAGCCGCCTGCTGGCGAGTTATTTTTTTCTGCAGCGCGGCCGGGTGATCACCAGCCCGTGGGCCAACAAGTTTTACCTGATGTGGGATTCCTTTGCCCGCCACCGGACCGACGGCGCCCTGGTGCGGGTGGAGTTGCTCCTGACACCGGGCCAGACCGAGCTCGAGGCGCGGCAGGAGCTTGGTGCATTCATGATGCTGCTCTGGCGGGAACTGCCCGCCTACATTCCGGAGTAGCGGGGTCGGACGAAAAGAGCTCTCATGCGACGTTTGGTTGCCAGGCGGCGGGGCGGCGGCAACCGGGAGAGGAAAAGGGAAATGATCCAGCAACAGGTGTACATCCTCAACAACATGCTCATGCTGCTCGACGCGTTGTGCGTGGTGGTGGCCGGGTACACGGCGTTCTACGCCGAGTATTTCCGGAGCGGCCGCTTCTGGAGCATGGAGGACTCGGTGTTTGCCAGCATGCTCCTCATGGTCATGTTCGTCAACAACTACGTGATGGGTCGGTTCGGCCTCTACAGCGAGCAGCGGCCTGAGTCGTACCTGAAGCTGCTCTCCGCCGTGGCCAGCTCGGTGGTGATCAGTTTTCTCTGCCTGGTCGCGGCCCTGTATTTTTTCGGCCGGGAGTATGTCGCCCGCGATTTTATCCTTTTTTTCGGGGGGGCAACCCTGCTCTTTCTGGCCTTCACCCGGGTGGTCATCCGCTCCTATATGGATGTGGTGGCGAACCGCGGCTTCAACACCCGCAAGATTCTGGTGGTGGGCGACATGGCCCGTGGCCAGCTGGTTTCCAATCTCCTTTCCCGGCAGCTCAGCTGGGGCCACACGGTGATTGGCCGTCTGGCGGTGGGTGATGAGGATTTGGACGCCCTCACCCTGGGCAGGGTGGAGGATCTGTCAACGGTGCTGCAAAACCAGGCGGTGGATGAGGTGATCTTTGCCGTGGCCGGCAAGTGCGAGGTGGATCTTGGCGCCTGTATCACGGTATGCAAGGAGATGGGGGTGCCGACGCGCATCCTGCCGGCCCTGTGGAAGCAAGGCGGGCTTCCCATTTCGGCGGAGTGCTGGCAGGGAGTGCCGTTTCTCACCATCGCCACCACTAATTTCAGTGCCACCGGGCTCTTCTACAAGCGGCTGCTCGACATCGCCGGCGGCCTGGTGGGCACGACCATCTTCCTGTTGCTTTACCTCGTGGTCGGGCCCGCCATCAAGCTCAACGCGCCAGGCCCCGTGCTCTTCCGGCAGAAGCGGGCGGGCCGCCATGGCCGGATCTTTGAGGTTCTCAAGTTCCGCACCATGTACGTCGACGCCGAGGCCCGCAAGAAGGAACTCATGGCCCGCAACCAGATGCAGGGCGCCATCTTCAAGCTTGCGGACGACCCCCGCATCACCCGGGTCGGCAGGTGGCTGCGCAAGACCTCGCTCGACGAGTTTCCCCAGTTCTGGAACGTGCTGAAGGGCGAGATGAGCCTGGTGGGGACCAGGCCGCCCACCCTCGCCGAGGTGGCGCGCTACGAGCACTGGCACCGGCGGCGCATCGCCATCAAGCCGGGGATCACCGGGCTGTGGCAGGTGTCGGGCCGCAACCGGATTACCGATTTCGACCAGATCGTTGCGCTCGACTGCCAGTACCTGGAGCAGTGGCGGTTCATCGATGACATCAAGATCCTGCTGAAGACCGTGCTCGTTGTTCTCCGGCGGAAGGGGGCTGCCTGAGATGCCCTGCTGGCGGTTGGACATGGGTAGCTACTCAGGTTGTTTAGACTGTAGTCTGTTAGCAAAAAACGATTAAAATTAAGGCGTAACACGTACAAGCACTGGCAGTTTTCAGTTGCTGCCATGCTAAACACCTACAGACTGTCCACCTATACCACGCAGCGCATAAGGGGTTAAGGGGAGATACATGAACGGAAGACGAAGAACGGTGGCTGGGTTGCTTCTCGTCCTGCTGGTTTTTGTGCTTGGTTGCGCCGGACCCGAAGAGAAACGGCAGCAGTACTTCAAGCAGGGCCAGGGAAACTTTGAGCAGGGCGAGTACGAAAAGGCCTTTCTCGACTTCCGCAACGCGGTCAAGGCGGACCCTGAATTCGCCGACGGCTACTATATGGCCGGCCGCGCCGCCCTTGGCAAGAATGATTCGCAGCAGGCGTATAAATTCTTACAGAATGCGGTGACCAAGGATCCCGGCCACGTGGGCGCCAACATCGAGCTCGGCCGCCTGCTCTTGCTCGGCCGCGAATACGACGAGGCCCGCAAGCGGGCGGAGGCTGCCCTGGCCCGGGAGCCGGACAATAGCGATGCCCTGCTCCTGAAGGCGACCCTGCTGCTGGCGGCCAAGGAGGGGAAAGCGGCGCGGGAGTTGCTGGAGCCGCTTCTGGCGCGGCCGGGAAAAAGCGCCGATCTCTTCCTGCTGCTCGCCGCTGCCTACCGGCAGTTGGGCGCCGGCGACCGGGAGAGCGAAATCCTTGCGCAGGGCCGGGCCGCGCTTCCCGAATC
>Ga0208863_1001733_pt1 | contig 12792 bp, 7 predicted proteins | sample RifOxyD3_FD_184040 | JGI IMG/M metagenome (GOLD analysis project Ga0208863, IMG submission 184040) | Soil microbial communities from Rifle, Colorado - Rifle Oxygen_injection D3 (SPAdes) | ecosystem: Environmental > Terrestrial > Deep subsurface > Rock core/Sediment | place: Rifle, Colorado...
TATTTATCAGTAGAATAACGTCTTATTCCGCCCATAGGAGAAACAAGCGTTGAGGCTATTTTGTCTGCTGTACTTTTCATTCTCGGTTCATTTGGTGCAAATACATTAAACGGGTAACTAAGGGCAAGGTTGGCAGATTCAACATTACGGTCATTCAAATTTATATCTAAGTTAAGCCCTTTACTGAAATAACCACCGTCATTAATCCATAAAATATTATAAATAGCATCTTTTAACGCATCTGCCGCTTCTTTATATTTTTTTGCTTCCAACGGATAACCAAGTTTATCCGCAATTTCGCTGCCGGCAACAAAACCTGCATAAACAGCTGCATTCGAATATGTCCATGATTTATCCTGATGTTCTTCCCATAAATCCCTGCTTTCTTTGATGAGATGATTCGGTGCGGTTTTGGTTATAAGAAAATCACAGGCTTTACGAATTGTTGACCATTTGGAAGTCAGCCAGTTAATATCTTTAGTTACCAGATAATACTGATAAATTCCCCAGGGAATAGTACCTGCCTGATCATGTTCATTTTCACCTATATCCCAGAAATGACGTTTGTCTGCATAATAGTTAATGCACCAACCCCCATCAGGTTTTTGGACACCAGCCATAAAGTCAAAGAAATTTTTAGCTTCTTCCATATATCCGTTTTTCATATAAGCCAATGATATAAAAGCACCATCACGGGGCCATGTGAATTTATACGGAGGATTATATTTTGTAGGAGCCGCAAGAATTGCACCATTATCACAAGTGCTTTGTTTCATAACAATAAGAGCCCTGCGATATACATCTATTATTTTTTGGTCAGCAGACGGCATTTTTGCCCTGCTTAACCATTTTTGCCAGAATGATTTTTCTTCTGCTTCATATTTGTTAAATGGGCTTGAACGGGCAAATTTCAATGCTTTGAGTACTGCATCTTTTGATTGTCCTGCTGCCATGTACACTGTAATATGAATTGTCTGCCCGGGATTTAATGTTCCTACATTATTACGTAAGGAACCATTAACGCCAAGTCCTTTGGCAGTTAAATTCCCGCAAAGTTTTCCATCTTCGCTGTCTATTCTGGCATCTTGCGATTTTGTTAAAAAAGTCGGAATGTAATTCAATGTCATTCCGCATTGCCACTGGTCAGCATTGGAATCAGTCCCTACTGCAAAATAAATATTGTCATTATAATGAAGTAAACAATTATTAATTTTATCGTATTCTACAGTATCTCCGGCTACCAGATTTACTCTTAAATATTCATAAAAGAAATGCTTAAAATCCGAAATCGGGGTTGATGATGTATTGGTTATTTGAACATCTCTGAAAAGAACGTCAAGTTTGGGCACTGCCACGTCTTTTAATGTTAATCTTATTTTATTATCTGAAAAATCAGAGATTATTATTCCACTATCAGGAATTATTGATTGCTTAATAAGTTTCATGTCATGCGCCCATTTGAATTTGCCATCATAATAGATGCCGTCATAAGCATCCCAGAGCCTGTCTACGGAATAATAAGGATAAAGAAATTCCACAATCGCGCCTGCTTTGGCTCCACGACCATACTCACGTGAAATAACAGAAATAAAACTTCCATTTCCTATCTGGCTGAAATTAGGAGAATCTCCGAGCATAGTCGAAAGCAAATCCCGGTTATATGCAGATACATTGGAATTTTGCTGCAAGGGTTGATATGTTACCGGAAAATTGGTTCCACATGAATAAAGGGCCAAAGATATTATTATTGTAGTAATTAGGGTAAATGCTCTCTTCATCTTAATTAACTCCCTATTTAAAAAAAAATCTATCCCAACTTAAACTAAAGTTAATTTAATTATAGAAAAAAATCACTAAAACTTGCTAAAATTATTATACGTAAACTGATAAAGAGTAATTATTTCCCTTTACCTAAAAAATCTTTTATTGATTTTAAAATATCTTCTTTGCTTTCTATTTGTGAATAAGCAAAATTATCAATATCTTCCATTTCCTTTTTTAAATCTTTAAGAAATTTGCCGCTTCCGTATCTGCTTTCTACCTGCCCGTAACAAAAAAGATTAACTCTTGGAAGTATTTTTTGTTTGAGAAGCTGTATACATTCTTCATTATCTTTTTCCGACCAGTTGTCACCGTCAGAAAAATGAAACGGGTATATGTTCCAGTCCTGTGGAGGGAATTCTTTATCAATTAACTGATTACATAACTTATACGCTGACGAAATAATAGTCCCACCACTTTCGCGTGTACGGAAAAAAGTATCCCTGTCTACTAGTTTTGCAACCGTATCATGGATTATATAACGGGTTACTATTCCTTTATAATTTGCCTGAAGCCATAAATCTATCCAGAAAGATTCAGTACGAACTATTTCTTTTTGCTCATTTTCCATTGAACCGGAAACATCCATCATGTAAATTATTACAGCATTGGTCTGAGGCATTGGCATTAGTTGGTAAGACCTGTATCTTTGATCTTTTCGTATTGGTACTATAATAGGTCTTTCATAATTGTACTCCCCTGAAATTATCTGACGTTTCAAAGCCTCTTTATAAGTTCTTTTAAAATGCCTTAAGGATTCTGGTCCGACAGGCCTTATGCCGGTATATTTTGCCTTATCGCTAAAAATATTCTTTTTTTCTCCTCTTGGTTCAATTTTGGGGAGTTCCAATTCTTCTCCAAGTATTTCTGCCATTTCTTCCATCGTAAGTTCTTCTAAAATATGGTCACCGGGCTGGTCTCCCGCACGCCCTGTTCCGGGTTCATCTCCAGGTCCTAACGGAGTGCCGGGTTCTCCCTCTCCCTGTCCGACTCCTCCACCCTGTTTTGGATCAAATCGGAAATGAGGTATATCAATTTGTGGAATGGGAATACTTACAAGGTCTTTTCCTTTTTTTCCTATCATCTCCCCATGAGATATGTACTTACGCAAATTTTCACGTATTTTGCCTCTAACTATTTTTTTGAATCTGCCAAAATCTTTATCTATTTTTGTTACCATTTTTTTCTCCCTGTCAATTCTTTAATTGTATACTAGTTCTTGGTTGGTTTGCATTTTGCAAATCACCTTAGAACTAGATATGCTGGATATTTTAATGCCTACTTTAATGCAAACTATTTACTTTTCAGTATAAAATTCTTTAAGATTAAATGCAACCTAATTTTGAGTTACGCGGTAAACGAAAAATGGCCAGGTATTTATTAAAATGTAGAGGCAGACCCCTGTGTCTATCATGATAACACATGAAATCACCGAGGATTGCGTGTACAAAAAAATTGTGAATATAAAAAACCCCTTTTGCAAGACGCAAAAGAGGTTTTTGAAAAAGGATCCTATTACTTTCCTTCAATTCCTGTTGCCAATAATTTACCGTTTGTTTTCATTTTAAGGGATAATTTTGATGAACCATCGCCTCCATTGAATTTGAATGCTGCAAAACTCCAGTTGTCAACCGTATTATTAAAATTATACGGATAAGAATTAACTTCTGTATATTTGAGCCCGTTGAACTTATTATTTAAATAAGTTCCGTTTAAACTAATAGTTTTATAATTATATTGCGGAATACTTGTCAAATCATCAAAACAAAGTGTTAACCCCCAATTTGTAAAGGTTTTAGCAAAAGCCTGACCTGTAGCAGCTTCTACATTCTTAATACCACCTAATTTGCTATTAATAAGGGCAGTGGTTAATTTTTCACCACCGAATTGTTCAAATAAATAAAGGGCAAATAAATATGCCTGTCCGTATTCAAATTTTTGATATGTCTTGGTTACCAGCGGAGCATTAGGATGGTCTTCCAAAAATGATTTTACCATTCCAACTGAATTTATTTCACTCGCAGGCAATCCATATCCGCCTAATTGTTCGGATAAAGTAGATAATGCTTCATTAAGCCATAATTCTTCCATGACAATATCGTTTTGATTGCCCTGTACTGCAGGCTGAAATACTTTATGGTCAAAATTTAAAAAGTGCTGAAATTCATGAATTATTGTGCTTTCAATTGTTCCTGCATATTTTGCACCAAGTTCTTCAGTGGCAAATAAATCATTGATGTATAAAATTTTATGATTGTTTGATGTCGGTTTACCGATTAAATCCATTGGACTGAAATAACCTAATACCTGTGTTCCTAGTTTGCTTGAAAGAAAGAAATAAAAATGTTCGTCACTATCTATACTAACAGGTGAAACTCCTCCAAAATATTTTGCATTGGTAGGATATGCGACTTTTTCCCAATACTGTGCCATTTTATCTATATTAGCATCACTTATATGGAATGTTTTGCCATTTAGAGTTATTCCTGCCATATCGGATTCATCAACCATAAAATAACCATGCGGGGTAACTTTTTTTAGTACAAATGTTTGTTGTAAATCTTTAGGATTATTCATTCCATTACGCAAATCCTGTATCCAGAAGGTCTCTTTGTCTCCTAAAGCCATTGCTTTTTTCTTAAATACAAGCCTTTTAGCCGTATATCCCATTCTTAAACTGTTAGCAGCTTCGTCTCTTTTACTTTGCAGCCATGATTCAAATTGTGTGGGTTTAAATTCTGCCTGGGCTTGAACGGAATTTTTATTAAACATCATTGATTGTGCCTGTACCCCTGTTTTATTTTCCCCTGTAGCAGTAAGGCTCAAGCTGGATGTCTTGTCCCCATTCCCCATAGCGCTGACTAAAACCAGTTCTGAGGAGAAAGGTTGAACTGTTGCGGTTCCGTTACTCATATCCATAATATTTAATTTATCAGCTAAATTGAATGCATTAAAACTTGTAGCAGGATTCAATGTATAAGATGGCATCCGGTACTGATAAGGATTGCTAGACATACCGCAAGCCACGACACTTAATAATAATGAGCCTGCTGTGACTAAATTTGTCAATGTTCTCAGATTCTTTTTCATATTTTTTTCCTCGCACCTCTAAATAAATAATATATATCTTTTTTATCTATTATTTTTAAAATAATCTTACGTTAAAAAGTCTTTAATTTTAATTTAAAACTAATTTTCCCTTCTGAACCTTTATGTTTACATGGAAAAATTTGCTGAAACAGTAAAAAATTTCCCCGGTAATTGCTGAATTATTCCCTTAAGTTCAAGCATCATTAATATTTGCATTATTTCTGAACTATTGATACCTGATTTTTCTAAAATAACATCTATATGAACAGGGCCATCACCAAGCAGCGAATAAATTTTTTGTTCTTTATCCGTTAAATTTATTGGACTTTTATCTTTTGGAGAACTTTTAATAAATTGCTCACTCCAACCAAGTTCATCAAGAATATCTTTTGTTTCGGTTATTAAAATCGCACCTTGTCGTATTAAATTATGACATCCTTTATTTTTGGGATTATTTATATTACCCGGAACAGCAAACACTTCCCGTCCCTGCTCAAGGGCAAAATCAGCAGTAATTAAAGCTCCGCTTTTTTCAGGTGTTTCTATAATAATTACGCCCCTGCATAATCCGCTTATAATTCTATTTCTTGCAGGGAATCTGCCTGCCTCTGGCATTGTTTCCGGTGGATATTCCGAAAGGACAAGTCCGTTTTTTACTATTTCCCAATAGAGCTCTTTATTTGATGCAGGATAGATTATATCCGCACCACAACCAGGTACGGCAACGGTCTTTCCGCCTGCTGTCAAAGCACCTTTATGTGCAGCAGTATCAATCCCGGCAGCCATACCGCTTACCACTGTTATACCCTGTTTTACCAGTTCTCCTGCCAAATTTTTGGCAATTTCTCTGCCATAAATAGTCGCTGAACGTGTCCCCACTATTGCCAGACTTTTTTCAAAAAGAGAAGCAGAGTAATTCCCCTTGTAATAAAGAATAGCCGGAGAATCATATATATCTTTAAGCATTAAAGGGTAATCCGGGTTATCAATAGTTATGATATTTATTTGTTTTTCTTTATTTTTTTTCAACTCTGCTTCTATGTCTATCTGGTTCCTGACCTTAACAATACTCATGGCAAGCCCGGCAGAAATACCTTCTACTTCTTCCAATGACTTTACATCTGCTGATGCAATATTTTCAATACTATTAAAATGAGCTAAAAGATTTTTAATCCTGATAGCTCCAATACCTTCGACTTTACTTAATGCCAACCATAGAGCAGTATTATTCATAAATATCTATATGCCTTTAACTAAAGAAATATCATTTATGGTAGTAGTTTTACCGGCAGTTACCATAATATCAAGTGTTTTTGTTTTGAATCCCTGTTTATATATCTGTAATTTATATTGCCCGGGCAATATATTGCCCAAACAGTAATTCCCATCTGAGTCTGTTATTGTAATATGTTCGTTCCCATAAATTAAAATTAATGCTCCTGCCAAAAAATTACGACCATCAGTAATTTTTCCCGTAATGGTTCCATAAAGGGCTGCCTCCTGATTTTTTTTCAATATCAACGGCGGCACTGGAGTATTTTGATTGGAATTTACTATTATATTTGAACAAATTATATCTTTATAATCTGCTTTACTGAATTTTAGTTGATATTCGCCCGCCGGTACATTTAATAATACATAATTACCATTTACATCTGTTTGCGTAATTGTTATTGAACCAGGAATATAAACATCAATATTTTGATGACTGGTGCCATCTTTTAGCTTTACTGTTCCCAAAATTTCTCCGGGTCTTTTTATAGACAAATTTAAACCCATTTTTTACTCACTTTTTTGTCTACCGTTTAATATATGATAAACTAATATTATAGTAAAGGGAAATAAACAAATGGATGAAGGTATTTTAATAATAGATGAAGACGCAATGTCCGGAAGTATTGCAGAATCGTTTTTGCGTGCCGAAGGATATAGAGTTTTTATGGAAGAAAACACTGAAAAAGGATTAAACGTAATTACCAATAATCAGATTATTGTGGTATTAGCCAGTATTACTGCTCCGCCATCAGGTGCCATTGAATTTATTGAGACAATTAATAAAAAATATAAAATTATCCCTGTAATTGTAACAACAGGGACACTTAATACAGATATGTCTATTGAAGCTTTAAATAAAGGAGCTTTTGCTTATATAAAAAAACCATTGGACGGAGAAGAATTAAAAGCAGTAACAAATAAAGCCTTACAATGGACACGATTAATGGAAGAGAATTTTAAATTAAAAGAACTTAATAAAAGTTTTCAGAAGAATTTGGATTCTACTATTCAGGAGAAAACCAGCAGTCTGGAAAATGCCAACCTTAAGCTTATAATTAAGACCCGTAAACTCGAACTTATGCATCAGGAATTAAAAAAAGCAAATATCTCAACCGTTAAAGCATTGGCAAAAGCAATTGAGGCAAAAGACTCTTTCACAATCGGGCATTGTACAAGGGTTCAGGAATATTCTACAATGATTGCAAAACATCTTGATTTTTCAAAAAGTTCACTTGAAACACTGGAATACGGGGCATATTTACATGATATAGGCAAAATAGGTGTTAATGAAGCAATCCTGGTAAAACCGGGAAAACTTACGGAAAAAGAGTTTGAAGAAGTTAAACTTCATACTGTTATTGGAGAAAATATGCTTAAAGATATTGAATTTTTTGAAAAATTATTACCAATAATCAGAAGCCATCATGAAGAATATAATGGAACAGGATATCCTGATAAACTGGCAGGCGATAAAATTCCTGTAATGGCAAGAATATTGCGGATTGCAGATGTTTTTGACGCTGTTACATCCAATCGTTCTTATCGTATGAGTATGCCCGTGGAACAGGCAATGAAAATTCTGGAAAAAGGCAGGGGGTCTCAATTTGACCCGAACTTAACAGATATTTTCATTAAACACTATTCCGATAAATAAAATTTTCCATCTTCTCCCTCTTAATAAACATTTAATGAAAACCAAATGAAGTTGGCATGATTTAACAATAATTTAATTTGCCATTTTACTGTTTATATTATATACTAAAAATAGAAAATTAAGTTTGAAAGGAAATTTATAATGTCTAATTTCGATTTTGCGATTAAATCGATTTTACCTCCGGCGGATTCATCAGGTAATAAAAATACCGTACCTATAGACCCCGCGGAGATTACTGAAGATTTTGCCAAAATGCTTATTTCTCAAATAAGCAATCAGGACCCGGATAAACCAATGGATGCAACAGAGATTATTTCACAATATGCCACAATGTTGTCCTCATTGGGAGTTGCAAGGATGGCAAATCAATCAGAACATTACGAACAGGTGCGTATTGCCACGTCTGCAATTAATAAAATAATTGATTATGATGACGGCTCAGGTGCAATTCAAAGCGGTACGGTAGTAGCGGCAGATTTTACACAGGATAGCCCGCTTGTTATACTAAACGGTGGTATCCCCGTACCGGTCGGCAATATTATATCAATTTCGGATTAAGCAGTAAAATATGTAGGAACAGGCATGCCTGTTCCGTTTATAAATAAAATATAATATATGGGTTAGACGGCAGCGGGTTGCATATCTTCCCTCCCCCTCTAACAGGGCGTATGCCATACGCTACTACAATAGTAAAATTGAATAGGAGGTTTAACAGACTATGGGAGATGTCAGGATATCGGCTAAATCGTCATTAACAACATTGAACAGGTGGATCGAGGTTATATCGGGAAACCTTGTCGGAGCGAACATTTACGGGTTTAAAGGAACCCGACTGTCATTCGGGGACACACTGGTCGATGTAATCAGAGGAGGTACCGGAACTACCTCACAGGGAGGTTTGAACCCGATTCAGGTAGGCACGGGCGGTATCAGTATCGGTGGCACGACAACAGACTTTTCCCAGGGGTCTATTATTCAGACACGTAATAACGGTGACCTTGCAATTCAGGGGAATGCCTTCTTCGGTGCAGTAGACGCCGCAGGTAAGATTACATACACACGTAACGGGGAGTTCCACTTTGATGACCAGGGGAATCTGGTTACCAATGACGGTTTGTATGTTTTGGGAGTATTTGATGGGAATAAAAACTTAAATGATTTATACGATACAGCAGGCGGTGTAGCAACATGGTTGCAAGATTATGGGGCAGTAGCTACTTTACTTGGAATCTCAATAGATTTGGATTTTACAGGAGCTGCTATTACAACTCCTGGATGGAATTTCCTGGATATGACAGGTGCTGGTGTGCAAACCATTTCATGGTTAATTGATTCATCAACAATACCCGGAAGACAGGATATGGTGGCAGAAGGTACTTTTGTCCCCGCCGGACTGGTATGGGTCGGCGGCACTACAGACATTAATGTAGTAATTGGAGCAATCAGAGGACAAAATGTAACTTTGGTAATTCCTGCAACAGATAATTTAAGTACCAATACAAGCGCCGTTAATGCAAGATTTCTCGCAGATGCTATAAACCAACAAATGACAAATACCGGAGTTGGAGCTACTGTAGTCATTAATGCCAATGACGCTACATTAGCAACAATTACCTTATCCCCTGTCCAGAGAACCTTAGTAGAACAAGTATTCCGCTTCACCAAAGCCAGCGGGTTTACTGCCGAATTAACAGGAAGTGGTGTCGGGGTTTTAGGAAATGTTAAAGATACCAAAGGAAATCTATTCCATAGAATCAATATTAAAACATTGGTAGGAAAAGCCCCCGGATATACGCCTCAGGCAGGTGATAAGTTCCACTTTGACGGCACCGGGATGTTAATCAATGACTCACGTGGTAAAGATGCAACTTCCGCACCACCATTTAATACGGGTATTCATGTAGCCATTGATAAATTCAGTAACAACGACGGTTTACAAAAAGTAAGAGGTTCATCCCAGTTCCAGTACACGGAAGCAGTAGGTAATATTGTTATCGGGTATGCAGGAATGGACTCAGGGAAAGAAATTAATAGTAAATTCGGGGTAGAACAAACCGGTAATTCAATCATCGGATTGGAAAATATCGTTGTTCCCCAGGGTCTTGAAGCGTCCAATACATCCGTAACAGAGATGTTACCGGAATTAACACTGGCACAAAAAACATTTACATCAAACACCAAGGTTGTTAACGTCGGTAATTCAATCGTTGACGACTTGAATGGTCTAATCAGATAATATTATAAAATTACAAAAATAGCTTTTTGGTGTATAGGCAAAAAGCTATTTTTAATTTATATTATTAATATCATGAATAATAAAATTGGCATTTATCCTAAAAGTATAACGGCTCTTATTACATACTCCTGTAATTCCAGATGTTTAAATTGTCATATATGGCAAAAACAACCGGATAAAACCTTGAAAAATTTTCTTAATTTAAAAGATTATGAACGTATTTTTAATGATAAATATATTGCAGGTATAGGAATAAGTGGTGGAGAAGCCTGTATTCATCCTGATGTATTATCGATTCTTAGTTTAATTCCTTTAAATAAATCTTTCTTAATTGCCACTAACGGATTAGCTTTTGATAAACTTGTACCAATTACTCAATATGCTCAAAAAAGGGGTAATTGCTATGTGATGATTTCCATTGACGGTATCGGGGAAATGGATGATATGGTAAGGGGTGTGCCGAATGCTTATAAATCGGCAATTCAACTCGCAGATTACTTAAAAGAAATTAACATGCCTTTTGTCATATCCAGTACTTTAAATAAATATAATGTTGCCCAGTTAAAGGATTTATATAAGTTAGCATGTAAATATAATATTCTTTTACATTTCCGTCCTGTAACTGTCGGTGGCTATTATAACAGCACTGATGAAGAAAAAGAATTGGGTGTTTTTACTTTGGAACAAATTGATGATTTGGGAAAAGATATTTTATGGATTATAAATGATATTATTACGACCAATAAAAATTATCCCCATAGTATATTAGCTCATTTTGCCAAAATACCTGACTTTTTAAGGGGCAAATTTAAACTGGATTATTGTTTGGCAGGAAATTCGAATTATTTATTAGACCCTTATGGAGACCTATTCCCATGCCCATCTGTTTTTGAGAGTATGGGAAATATAAAAGATTTTGATTGTTCAATAGAAAAATTATGTCAAAGTGCCAGAGCTACTAAAATACAAGAAATAACATCCCATTGCAATAAATGTTTTAGTGATTGTCAAATGCCTGCTAATTTTGCTTATAACCCTCAATTGGTACAGGAAATCATGAAAGAATTAACCCCCAAAATTAAATTATTTAATAAGACTCTTACTCCCAAAACAGAAGATAAAATAGTAAAAATTCAAGAACACAAAATGTTATTAGATTCAAAAGATACACTTGGACTTTCAACTTATGGTATTTATGAGCCGTATGAAACAGAACTTATAAAAAAACAAATCAAAAAAGGGGATGTTATTTTAGATATTGGCGCTAATATTGGCTATTACACATTAATTTTTGCCAACATAGTCGGTAAGGAAGGGAGAGTTTACGCTTTTGAACCTGACCCTGAAAATTTTGCCATACTCAAAAAAAACATAGAAATAAACAATTATGATAACGTAGTATTAATACGGAAAGCTGTTTCAAACAAAAGTGGGAAAATCAGATTATACCTATGTGAAGATAATAAAGGCGACCATAGAATATATGATTCATATGATGGTCGTGAATCTATTGATATCGAAGCTATAACATTAGATGAGTATTTTAAAGACTACAATGGGAGAATTCCCCTTATTAAAATGGATATTCAGGGAGCAGAATTCGGTGCATTTGAAGGTATGACTTCAATTCTGAAAAAAAATAAAAATATTAAAATTTTTACGGAATTTTGGCCGCAAGGGCTTCAAAAGTTTGGAACTTCTGCGGATAAATATTTAAATTTATTACTAAAACAGGATTTTAAATTATATACAATAAATGAAAGATTAAAAAAAATAGATGTAGTACGGCCTGATGAATTATTAAAAGCCCTTCCTCCCCACAGAATAGAGCATGTAAATTTATTTTGTATAAGAGAATCTGATTATAATAAATTGGCAAATGAATTTGCATATCCGGGAGCAAACGTTCATTTTGGAGCAAATTGTGAAATAAGAGAACTTAATAAAGTATGGATAGAGGATAATGTAAATATTGAAAATGATGTATGGCTTAATATTAATAATGATTTAACGGAAGATAAATCAATCAGGATTAAAATTGGTAAAGATACTACTCTTTCTAAAGGTTCTATAATAAATAGTTCTAATTCTTCTGTAATAATCGGACAAAATGTATTTATTGGCAAAAATACGTATATTTCTGATATAGAAGACGATTTTATATATATCAATGAAAAACAGATTAAAACGACAAATCAACCTCTTATTATTGAAGATAATTGTTGGATTGGAAATAATTCTAAAATTTTAAAAAATGTAAAAATAGCCAAAGGCTCTATAATTGGACCTAATACTACTGTTGTAGATGATATTCCTTCTTATTCCGTAGTTGTTGGAATGCCAGCTAAAATTATAAAAATGTATGACCCTCTAAAAGAAGATTTTATAAATATTAATAATGAAAATGATATTGAAAATGTTTTAAATACTCGTAAAGCTAAAGAAGAAATGTTTCCATCGGAATTACTAATAAAAGAAATGGTAAATGCAGAATTTAAAACAAAACGATTTAAAAGAATACAGGATCGAATGAAAAAAGAATCCTATAATACTGTTTTTAACAATCAAGAATTGGAGGTACCTCTTTATAATTATGCGGGACCAAATTTTCCCGGTTTATTTGATGAATTTCTTATTGACATTTTAGAAATTTTTCCATACGAAAAAGTTTTGGATATTGGGGGAGGACATAATCCGTTTAAACGGGCTGACATTG
>Ga0208863_1001734_pt1 | contig 12790 bp, 12 predicted proteins | sample RifOxyD3_FD_184040 | JGI IMG/M metagenome (GOLD analysis project Ga0208863, IMG submission 184040) | Soil microbial communities from Rifle, Colorado - Rifle Oxygen_injection D3 (SPAdes) | ecosystem: Environmental > Terrestrial > Deep subsurface > Rock core/Sediment | place: Rifle, Colorado...
ATCCACCTAATTCTATGTTTATTAATGAATTTCATAATGGTATCCATTAGGAAATTCAGAAACCCAGTGCGACAATTATTCACCTAAAATCGCTAATGGACAATCTGGGTTGAAAAATCATCCCCGGCAAATGCTCGGACAACTCTGCGATTCGTCGCTGGCTGGCTTGCAACTGGGTGTTTTTCTGCTGTATCTGAACGGCATATTCGCGCGCCCGTTTATGCGACAGACGCAGATTCAAATGCGACATGATATTGTCAGCCAGCACCCTGAGCGCGAGCAATTGTTCAGGGTTCAACTCCCGTGGCACGCTATCGATGACGCAGAGGGCACCCAGATGCTGACCGTCAAAAGCTGCCAGCGGTACACCGGCATAAAAACGAATGTGGGGAGCAGAGGTCACCAGCGGATTGTCGAAAAAACGTGCATCCAGGTGTGCATCGGCGACGATCAGCGGTTCTTGTTGCAGGATAGTATGCGCACAGAACGCGATATCTCGCGAGGTCTCCTTGGCGTCGAGGCCGACACTCGCCATAAACCACTGACGCTTCTCGTCCACCAGACTGATTGCGGCGACAGGTACCTGACAGATATAAGAGGCCAGTCTCACCATCGCATCCAGCGCAGCATCCTGTTCCGTATCCAGAATAGCGTAATCTTTCAACGCAGCAAGGCGGGCTGTTTCATCATCCGGTAGCGGGGCAATTTTCATGTGTTATCACGTGGTATGCCAGATTCGAATGATTATGCCATAAACCGACTTAATCGCTATCCTACTTTTGATACTGATACACGGCCCGATTATGCTCATTCAGATTACTGGAAAATTTGGAACTACCATCGCCGCGCGCGACGAAATACAGTGCATCCGTCTTAGCCGGATGCAACGCGGCATTGAGCGCCGCCATGCCCGGCATGGCGATCGGCGTGGGCGGCAATCCGCCGCGCGTATAGGTGTTGTATGGCGTATCGCTGGTTAAATCACGGCGACGCAAATTACCGTCAAAGCTCTCACCCAAACCGTAGATCACGGTGGGATCCGTTTGCAGCAGCATATGTTTGCGCAGGCGGTTGACAAACACGCCGGCGATCATCGGCCTATCTTTCGCCGCACCGGTCTCCTTCTCCACGATGGACGCCAGAATCAACGCCTGATAGGGCGCTTGCAATGGCGTATCCGGACTTCTTGCCTGCCAGACCTCCTGCACGCGCTGCTGCATCATCTGATAAGCGCGCCTGAGCAGGGCCAGATCGCTACTGCCCGCCGCCACCGAATAAGTTTCCGGCAAAAACAGTCCTTCCGGATGCGTCTCGAAAGCACCGATGCGCTGCAAAATCTCCGCATCGGACATGGCTTGTGTATCGTGTTTCAAATTCGGTGCAGCATTAAGGGCTGCGCGCAACTGCCTGAAATTCCAGCCCTCGATGATCGTCATCCGCCCGGTCGCAGAACTCCCCTGCGTGATGATATCGAGCAATTCCATTTTGGAGACTGCGTGATCCAGTTGATAGACCCCCGCCTTGATCTGACTTGCACGCCCCATGGCACGACCTAAAACGACAAACAGCGTGGCGTTATCGAGCAAGCCATCCTTTTCGAACTGGCGCGCGATGGTGGTCAGGCTGCTGCCCTGATTCAGTACAAAATCGAAAGGCTGTTGAGGCGGTGCCACCGGCGTATAGACGTAATAGCCCCCCCCCGCCACAGACAACAACAAAATTATCAATAAAAACTTACCCATCGAACTCTCCGTTTTCAAGCACGGCACGCAAGCTTGCTGCACCTGCAAAGTTTGTCCAGACCGTACCTGCCAGACGCGCAACCGGCCACAGACCAAACACGCTGTTGGTTAAAAACACCTCATCGGCCTTGTGCAACTCATCTAACCCGACAGCCCTCACTTCGACCTGCATGCCGATCTGCCGCGCAGCATGCATCGCACGATCGCGCTGCACCCCGGCCACGCCGCAACGCGATAACTCAGGTGTAATCAGACGCCCTTGCTTGATCAGAAACACATTGCTGCGCACCCCCTCGACCACCAGACCGTCGACGTCCAGCAGCAAGCCCTCGTTGACCTCCGTGCATTCCGCCGCTGCCAGTACATTTTCCAGACGATTGAGGTGTTTGATGCCGGCCAGACGCGGTTGATGAGAGAGACGCAGGGTGCATAACCCTAGCGTTACACCTTCCCGCATCAAACTATCCGGATAGACAGGCCGAGGGGAGACATCCCATATATGTGTGGGAATGGCATCGATAGTCGGCGCATAGCCGCGCATACCCTGCCCGCGCGTGACGATGATTTTCAATACCGCATCGGTATGATCGCACAGCAGACTGGCCAACTCAGATGACAGACAGCCGAAATCCGGACAGGTGATGCCCAGCGCAGAACAATCGTGTTGGAGTTTTTGATAATGTAACGGCCAGTGCAAAGCATGACCGCCACTAGCTTTCAGGGTGCGAAACACCCCGTCGCCGTAGAGCAGACCGCGATCACGGATGCTGATTAAATCGCCGGATACGCCATTAATCAGCATCAGTGGTGAACGGAATCAGATTTTGGAAAATACCAGCGTACCGTTGGTGCCGCCAAAACCGAAGTTGTTGTTCATCGCCACGTCGATCTTCATATCGCGAGCCGTATTGGCCACATAGTCCAGATCGCATTCAGGATCTTGTTCGAAGATATTGATGGTCGGCGGTGAAATTTGATGATGAATCGCCAGCACCGAGAACAGCGACTCAATACCGCCCGCGCCGCCTAACAAATGGCCGGTCATGGACTTGGTTGAATTAACCGCCATCTTGTAAGCGTGATCGCCAAATGCCAGCTTGATCGCATCGGTTTCGTTCTTATCGCCCAGCGGAGTCGAGGTGCCGTGTGCATTCACATACTGCACGGCATCCGGATTCAGCTTGGCATTTTTCAATGCATTCAACATACTGCGTTTGGGGCCGTCGCTGTTCGGCGAAGTGATGTGATAAGCATCGCCGCTCATGCCGTAACCGGTCAACTCGCAATAGATCTTCGCACCGCGCGCCTTGGCGTGCTCGTATTCTTCCAGAACCAGAACACCCGCGCCTTCACCCATAACAAAACCATCCCGGTCTTTGTCCCAGGGACGACTGGCCGTAGCAGGATCATCGTTGCGTGTACTGAGCGCACGTGCTGCCGCAAAACCGCCCACCGCCATCGGGCAGGTAGTCGATTCCGCACCACCCGCGATCATCACATCCGCATCGCCGTATTCAATCATGCGCGCCGACTCGCCGATACAGTGCGTACCGGTGGTACAGGCGGAAACCATCGCCACGTTAGGGCCTTTCAGGCCGTACATGACAGACAGATTGCCTGAAATCATATTGATGATGGTGCCGGGAATGAAGAACGGCGAAATCTTGCGCGGACCGCTCGCCAGATAATCGTTGTGAGTATCTTCAATCATCGGCAAACCACCGATGCCTGAACCGATATTCACGCCGATGCGTTCCGCATTCTCTTCGGTGACTTCCAGACCCGCATCCTTAAATGCTTCGATTCCGGCAACCAGACCAAAATGAATGAATCTGCCCATACGTCGAGCATCCTTGGCGGGCAAATACTGCGTGACATCAAAGTTCTGCACTTCTCCGGCAATCTGACTCGCGAACAGACTGGCATCGAAATTGGAAATTTTGACGATACCCGACTTGCCCGCGACGATATTTCCCCAAGCAAGCGGGACACCAATACCGACCGGAGAGACTATCCCCAGTCCGGTCACTACAACTCTACGTTTAGACAAATTAGCTCCGCCAACGGTGAATAAGGGGAAACTGACTATTACTTTTGATGAGCCAGGACGTAATCGATGGCTTGTTGTACTGAAGTGATGGTCTCTGCATCTTCATCAGGAATTTCGCATTCAAACTCTTCTTCCAGCGCCATGACCAGCTCAACGGTATCGAGTGAATCGGCACCCAGATCGTTCACAAAAGAAGATTCGTTCTTAACTTCAGATTCATTAACGCCCAGTTGCTCGGAAACGATCTTTTTTACACGTTGTTCAATAGACATTTTATGACTCCCACCCTGTTGTAAATTAAAAATACAGCGCTAATTGTATCAAAGTTGCCGGATTTTCCCAACTACATCCGCAAAATCTAAAATAATTCAATATAATCAAATATTTACTCTGAACGCAAGATACGCACAGGCGACATTCTACCCAGCTTTCGCGTTGTTAGCCAGCCTGAGAGCATCACCAACACCATTCCGCCTGCGACGCCCGCCAGCCAGATAAAGCCATCCTGCCGCACCGGAATTTCCAACACGAAACGTCCCAAACCCCATCCCAGCATCACCGCGCTGGCCGCCGAAAACAGCCCGCTCATCAACCCGATCACGGCAAATTCGGTCAGATGCAAGCGACGCAACCAGTCACTGTCCGCCCCTAGCGTGCGCAAAATCGCCGCTTCATGCATGCGCTCATCCTGTGTGGAGAGCAAGGCGGCATACAGCACAGCCAGACCGCTGGCCAGCGTAAACAAAAATACCACACTGATGGTCTGCGAGACTTGATCGATCATCCGCCTGACCTCTGCAATCACCTCACCGGTATCGATCAGCAGCAAGTTGGGAAACTTTAACATCAACGCATCGCCTGTCGCTGCCTGAGCTGGCGGCAGATAAAAACTGGTGAGGTAACTGACCGGAGCGTCCAGCAGCAGCCGGGGCGGCGCGATGACAAAGAAATTTACCCGCATCGAATCCCACTGCACTTTGCGCAAACTGGTCACGGTTGCGGTAAAGCGACTACCCGCTACATCGTAAGTCAGCCTATCGCCCAAATGCATACCCAGCGTTTTGGCGATCCCTTCCTCGACGGATAACTGGGCAAAGTTGGCGGCTTCAGAGTCCGTCTTACTCCACCATTTTCCCTGTACCAACTCGTTCCATTCCGGCATTTTGTCAGCATAGGACAGGTTAAATTCCCGCTCAACCAGACTGCGCGCACGGGGTTCGGCATAAGTTTCGCCGCTGACCAGCTTATCGTTGATGGCAAGCAAGCGTCCTTTCACCATCGGCAACAATTGAGGAACGGGTATCTTCTTGTCGGTAAAAAATTCACGCAAGTCCGCCAACTGCTCGGGTTGAATATTCACCACGAAGCGATTCGGCGCATCGATAGGCAACTTACCCTGCCAACTCTCCAGCAAGTCGGCGCGCACCAGCGTCAGCACCAGCAAAGCCATGCCGCCTAAACTTAACGCCACCACCTGAACCGCAACGCCATGTCGCGACAAGTTATTCAGTGCATGCCGCGCCCCAAACCACTTAGCCAAACGAGTCAATCCGCGCAATAGTCCGCGCGCCAACCCGGCAAAAATAAGCAAACCTGCCAGCAAAGCGCCCAGCACCACTAGGCCCAGCTTAAACCCTCCCGCCTGCCAGACAAACAGAGCAGCCAGCACCAGCACGGCCAAACCGTAAAGCAACCAGGCACTCACTTCGGGTGCACCCAATTCACGGCGCAACACCCGCAAGGGCGGCACGCTGCCCAATTGCAGCAAAGGCAGAAACGCAAAACCCAGCAGCAACGCCAACCCGCTGAGCGCCGCCTTCAGCGCGGGCATGACACCAGGCTCCGGCAGCTGCGCATCCGGCATCACATGACTGACCAGCCAGGCTTGAGCCAGATAGCCCAACAGCAAACCAGCCAGCACCGCCAGCACGCCGGCCAGCAAAAACTGATACAGGAATAGCCGCAACAACTGCTCCTGCTGCGCGCCCAGACAGCGCATCACTGCACAACCATCCAGATGCCGCGCCACATACCGGCGAGCAGCCAGCGCGATGGCCACGCCAGCCAGGATGGCAGAAGTCAACGCGGCCAGCCCTAAAAAGTGTTCGGCGCGCTCCAACGCGGTGCGAATTTCCGGCCTGGCATCCCGCACATCTTCTATTTTTTCGTTAGGGGTCAAGCGCAGCGCAGCGCGAAATGCCGCCATCTGCACCGCATCACCCGCGAACATCATGCGATAGGAGATGCGACTACCCTCCTGCAACAATCCGGTCGATGCCAGATCTGCGTCATTCATCAGTACACGCGGCGCGAAACTGGCAAAACCAACGGACTGATCGATATCCTTCACCACGCGCGCCGCAATGCGAAAATGACGCGCACCGATACCCACCTCATCGCCCACCCGCAAATCCAAGCGCCGCATCAATCGCTCATCCGCCCAAACGCTACCACTTACTAGAACAGGGGGCTGTCGGGATGAGTTCCGAGCTACCAATCCCCCTTGAAACGCATCATCGATCTCTATCTTGCCTCGCAACGGATAGCCCGCCTCCACCGACTGAATCTCGCAGAGCAATACTCGACCTTCGCGCGACACCATACTGGGGAAGGTACGACTCTCCACCACCTGCAAACCGCGCGCCACCGCCTCTGCGCGATATGCAGAAGAAAGTGGTCGGGTCGAGGTGATACGCAAATCTGCGCCCAACAAACTGGCAGCCTGCTGCGACAACGCGATGCGCACGCGATCGGCAAACAAGCCCACCGTGGCCAGACTACCCACCGCCAGCACCAGCGCCAGCAACAGCACGCGCCACTCTCCGGAGCGCCAGTCGCGACGCAGCAGATTAAATGACAAACGAAACATGTTATTCCGCGACCTGTCCGGCAACCAGACGCAGTTGTTTGCCGCAACGCGCGGCCAGCGCTTCATCGTGCGTGACCAGTATCAGCGTAGTTTTTTGCAGCTCATTCAATTCAAACATTAATTTTATAATCTGCGCGCCGGTTGCCGCATCCAGATTGCCGGTCGGCTCATCGGCAAACAGGATTTTTGGCTGGCAGACGAAAGCACGGGCCAGCGCGACCCGCTGCTGCTCGCCACCGGAGAGATGTTTGGGCAAATGATGGGCGCGGGAGGCAAGACCGACCTGCTCCAGAGAAGCCGTGGCGCGCTGCTTGGCATCAAAAGATCCGCGCAACTCCAGCGGCAGCATGACATTTTCCAGCGCGGTCAGCGCCGGCAGCAATTGAAAGGACTGAAACACAAAACCCGCCAGTTCACCGCGCAAACGCGCACGCCCGTCTTCATTCAGTGCAAACAAGTCGTTGCCGTTCAACATAACACTGCCGCTGCTGGGCAAATCCAGCCCTGCCAGCAAACCCAGCAGGGTCGACTTACCCGAACCGGAAGCGCCGACGATGGCCAGGCTCGCCCCCGCCTCCACTGCAAAACTGACCTTATCGAGTATCACCAGGGGTAATTCACCACTTACCACTTGCCGAGTGAGGTTCACCGCCTGCACAATCGCTGTCATGAAAAATATTGATCCCTCAAAAATTTTAGGTTTCGTCATTCCCGCAATAGCAGGAATCCATTTGTATAAAAGCGCTGGATTCCGGATCAAGTTCGGAATGACGGCATTTGTCATCATTCTTCTATGTGCCACATTGTGGCCACCCGGCGTCACCTTTGCCGCGCCAGCGCCGGTGACCGCAAAAAACATCCTGATCTTCGGCGACAGCCTGTCAGCCGGATATGGCATCGAAGTGGCGGAGAGCTGGCCCAGTCTGTTACAAGCAGAACTCGACCGCACCCGCAGCGGATATAAAATCGTCAACACCAGCATCAGCGGAGAAACCGCGCTGGGTGGACGCCAACGCATCGCAAAATTGCTGGTTCAATATCACCCGACGATAGTCATCGTAGAACTTGGCGCTAACGACGGGCTGCGGGGTTTTAGCACCGCCGATATCGAAAGCAATCTGGATGAAATATTAATGCAAATAAATCAGATACATGCAAAAACCGCACTGATAGGCATGAAGCTCCCGCCCAATTATGGCGAACCTTATATCACTCAGTTCCAGAGCATGTATCCCCGACTGGCCGCCAAACGCCGCGTTCCGCTGTTAGCCTTTTTACTCGACGGCGTCCCGGCGGAACAGTTTCAGGCCGACTACCTGCACCCGACCGCCGCTTCACAACCGCAAATCATGCGCAACGTGCTGCAAGTGCTAAAACCACTGCTGCGCTAAAACAGTTTTTAGTGCAGCGTCAGCCCGCTCTTAGTCGATAAACCTGCCGCACTGACCACACCCGCACCGAAGCGCTTGGCAAGACGGTCGGCAAAGCCTTCTTTCACGGTAAAGTCAACGATCTCTTCCGCCTTGATCACATCGCGCGCCACCGTCTCGACGCTGCCGTAGCCGTCCGCCAAACCCATCGCTATACCGGCCTGACCATTCCACACCAGGCCACTAAAGGTATCCGGCGTCTCCTTCAGGCGCTTGCCGCGCCCTTGTCTCACCACATCGATGAACTGCTGATGAATCTGCGCCAGCATCTGCTTAGCGTACGCCTGCTGCTCAGGGCGCATCGCAGAATATGGATCCATGAAACCCTTATTTGCGCCCGCCGTCACCAGACGACGCTCGACACCTAACTTTTCCATCGTTCCGGTAAAACCGAAGCCATCCATCAGAACACCGATCGAACCGATCAGACTGGCCTTATCAACATAAATTTTATCGGCTGCCGCAGCCACATAATAGCCGCCGGATGCGCAGATATCCTCGACCACCACATACAAGGGAATCGCCGGATACTTTGCGCGCAAACGGCGGATCTCGTCGTTGATCTGCCCGGCCTGCACCGGACTGCCGCCCGGACTGTTGATGCGCAGGATCACACCTTGCGTACCCTTGTCTTTGAACGCCTCCTGCAGACCGGGAATCATATTGTCGGCACTGGCCGCGCTGTCCGGAGCGATCACCCCCTGCATATCGACCAAGGCCGTGTGTTTGCCCGTATTCAACGCCGTTTCGCTCTTGCCTGACCAACCCATGATGAGAAACAGGATGAAAAACAGATAGCCGAAGGTCAGCGTCTTGAAAAATACTCCCCAGTGACGCGCACGGCGCTGTTCCTGTATGGCCGACATCGCCAACTTCTCCAGCACACCGCGCTCCCAATTTTGCTCAGACATTTTATTCCTTAATAATCAATATTATACAAACTATGCGTTATCCTTCAACCAGGTACGCAATTGTCCGAAATCATCCATCAACCCCAGCGGTTTTAACGCCAGCAACTGATGGGCCGGATGCGCACCAAAGGATACCGCCAGCACATCTACTCCGGCGTTGAGCGCCAGTTGCACATCGTGCGTGGTGTCGCCCACCATCAAAGTGCGCGCCGCACTGACAGCCAATTCATCCATCAGTTCAAATAACATGGCGGGATGCGGCTTGGACATGGTTTGCTCCGCCGTGCGGGTCGCATGAAAATAGCTTTTCAACCCCGTCGATTCGAGGGCACGGTTCAGACCGGCACAATTTTTACCCGTCGCCACCCCCAGACTGTAACCGGCTTCGTGCAACTCGACGATCATCTCACGCGCACCCTCAAATAAGGGAATTGCCTGATCTTGCGATAAAAAATGATGGCGATAGCGCGCAACCAGCGGTTCATACATCGCTTCCGGCGCATCGGGTACGGCATGACGCAGCGCCTGCATCAGCCCTAAGCCGATCACGTGGCGCGCAGTTTCATCGTCAGGCACAGTCAAATCCAGATCGCGACAAGCCGACTGGATGGAGCCTGCGATAATCGCCGTGGAGTCCATCAGCGTGCCATCCCAGTCGAACACTATTAAATCGTAACGTTTGCTCATTGCCATTTCGAGAAATACAAAACGGCGATGTTACCATCTTAGCGCCCCCGCCCCCAACCTGTGCCACAATACGGGTTATGCAAAAAACATCAAAAAAGAAACCTCAGGGCGGGTACGCGAACAGCGAAACAGCCAAGCCGCGTCGCACCGATGCGAAAAATACCGTTAAGCGCGATGATAGCTCACCGCGCGATGAGAGTAGGCCTGCAACGAAATCGCGAACCGATTCGAGCAAACCTGCACGCCCGTCCAGAGCGACGCCTGACCGTGCCGCTTCCAGAACAACATCGGACAGACCCGCACCCAGAGTCGCAGCAGATAGATCAACACCCAGAGCAGACGCGAACAAGCCGCGTCGAGGTGCAGCGCCAGCTGCCAGCAGACCTCGCCCACCCGTTGCTGAACCCGCAAAACCACGCCGCGTTGGCACCAAGCTGTCCCGCCTGCTGGATTTGAACGTCGCTCCTGTACAGGCGGCTCCGCGCAAAGAATCCACGCAGCCGCGCACTGTACACACCGGTAACACGAAAACCACCGACTGGCTGATGTATTGCCGCGCAGGTTTTGAAATCGATTGCGCGCAGGAAGCCGTAGCCCATGCACGAGCACAACGCCCGGTACTGGCCGAGCAACCGGATATCGCGCTGGATGCCGGTTACGCGCTGGTGACCATCAACGAACAAACGCTGGACTATCGCGAGCTAATTTTCGCCCGCCAGTTAATCCGCCTGCATCAAACCATCGCAACACTGCCCGAACGCGATCGTCTGACACCGATACTGACCGCCATTGCGACACTGCCCGGTAATTTTTCGGCTCTATGGCTGGAAGTACCGGACACCAACGACGGAAAGACACTGTCAGCCTTCATCCGCCGCTTTGGCCCTTTGCTGGAAGAAGCGCTGCGCGAACAGGGTCGCATTGTTGACGATGCTCAAACTGCAAATAAACAATTACCGCGCCTGCACCTGTTTTTCCCGGACAAGTCCTCCGTATTGATCGGCACCAGCGATCAATACAACAGCTCGCCCGAACTCATGGGCATCGCCCGCCAATCCATGCCGGCGGAAGCGCCCAGCCGTTCCACCTTGAAATTGGCGGAAGCGATCGATGTATTTCTGGACAAGAGCGAACAAACGCGCTTGTTACGTTCCGGCATGACTGCGGTCGATCTGGGCGCCGCTCCCGGCGGCTGGACATGGCAGATGGTTAAACGCGGCATACGCGTCACCGCCGTGGACAACGGCCCGATGAAGGGTGTGCTGGCAAATCATCCGCTGGTTGAACATCTGATGCAGGACGGTTTCAAGTTTGCCCCGCGCAAGGCGGTGGACTGGCTGATCTGCGATATGGTGGAAAAGCCCGCCAAAGTCGCCGATCTGATCGGCAACTGGTTTGTTCAGGGCTGGTGCAAACACGCAATCTTCAATCTGAAACTACCGATGAAACAACGCGTCGCGGCACTGGATGCGGCACTGGGTGGCATCCGCAACAAACTGAATATGGACGGCATCAGCTACAAGATGGTCGCCAAACAGCTCTACCACGATAGAGAAGAAGTCACGATATTTTTGAGCAAGACCCGCAACCGTTAAAACGAAGGGGCAGACCGACAAGGTCTGCTCCGACCGATCGCCGGCAATTCACACCTCAGATTTTTATGCTGACGTGCATCAGCATATCGTCTTGACGCAGGTGACGCCGCCGTCGACAGGCACCAGAGCGAAATTCAAGCAACACCCGATGACGCAGAATTCGACGGCAAACTCTACGCCGGTCAACCGAGGTGGAAGATCTGCGCCGCAGTCTCTCCCCCTCTGATTTGGCATCGGCACCAGTCACCAACCCAGTTTTATTCTCGCCTTCAACATGAGTGCTTGATTTCTTCAGACTGGCAGGCTTAGTCTCAGCGGCTCCCTGCGCCACATTACCATTGACATAGCGCACATCGCGCAACAACCCGGGCATTGAGGGCATCGCATTTCCTTTATTCGTTATTCATTTCGCCAAATTATCGGCGGCACATCAGAAAAGTTTAATCCGATATCAACACTCAGGATTCACGTCACTCACCCGCCCATCCAGCTTTGCGACAAAACCAGCCAATTCAGGCGGCAGCGGCGCGCTGATCTGCATCGCCTCACCGGTTAACGGATGATTGAATGCAATGCTGTGCGCATGCAAAAACATCCGCTTCAGACCGTTCTTCATCAGCTCCCGGTTGCGGGCAAAGTCGCCGTATTTATCATCGCCGGCAATCGGAAAACCCAGATGCGACAAATGCACGCGGATTTGATGAGTGCGCCCGGTTTTCAAATGCGCCTCCAGCAGACTGAAGGCCGGCAGCGTGGTGGCTGGCCAGTTTTTCTGCAAACAGAAAATCGTGTGCGAGGCCTGTCCGCCTTCTTTCACCATCACGCGCTTCTCTCCCTGCGGTGTGTCAAACTTGTGCAGCGGCAATTTGACATGTTGCTTAACGTTATTCCACTGCCCCAGCACCAGCGTCAGATAGCGCTTATCGCTGTTACCCTCCCGCATGATCTCGTGCATCGCAGTGAGGGCGGAGCGCTTCTTCGCCAGCAACAGCACACCCGAGGTCTCCCTGTCCAGTCTGTGCACCAACTCCAGAAACTTGGCCTGAGGACGGGCACGACGCATCTGTTCGATCACCCCGAAGCTCACCCCGCTGCCGCCGTGCACCGCTAAACCAGCCGGCTTGTTGATCACTATCAGCGCGTCGTCCTCATAGATGATGGGCAACTCCAACGCCGGAATGTAGACCTGCTCCACCTCCTCCTTTTGCGCCACGCGCACCGGTGGAATACGCAGCAAGTCACCCATTTTCAAACGGTAAGTCTGATCGACGCGCTTCTTGTTCACCCTGACTTCACCGCGCAGGATGCGATAAACGTGACTTTTAGGCACGCCTTTCAAGTGGCGAAACAGGAAGTTATCGATGCGCTGATCTTCGCCGCTTTCGTCGATTGTGAGGAATGTGACAGATTCTTTGCTTAAACTATTCATTATGCTTATACTTCGCCGTTCGCGCGTTTTGGATTGGGTAAGTTTGGGATATATTCCCGCCGAGATTTTTTGATTCG
>Ga0208863_1001742_pt1 | contig 12741 bp, 10 predicted proteins | sample RifOxyD3_FD_184040 | JGI IMG/M metagenome (GOLD analysis project Ga0208863, IMG submission 184040) | Soil microbial communities from Rifle, Colorado - Rifle Oxygen_injection D3 (SPAdes) | ecosystem: Environmental > Terrestrial > Deep subsurface > Rock core/Sediment | place: Rifle, Colorado...
GCCGGGGGCATAATCACCCCACAGGGCCACGCGACTCACCTTGCGGTAGGGGTGGGCAGTAAAGAGCACGCCGCTGCCTGATTCCGGCCCCAGGTTGCCATAGACCATGGCTTGCACGATGACCGCTGTGCCCCATGCCTCGGAGACATCCATCAAGCTTCGATATTCTTTGGTTTTCTGCGTGTACCACGAATCAAGCACCAGCTCCACCGCGCCGGTAAGCTGCTGCCAAGGGTCAGTGGGAATCACAATACCTTCCTGGCGGATTTTCCGCTGGTATTCAAGGGCCAGTTCCTGCATTTGGGCCGCGGAAAAATCTTTTTTCACCATGATGCCGTAACGGGTCTTGGCCTCATTCATCAACCCTTGAAAAATCTCGCGTTCCATGCCCTCGGCCATGGCCCAGGACTGGAGAAAACGCCGGTAGTTGTCCCAGGCCAGATAGTCGATCTGGCAGGAGGCGGGATAGCCCTCGCCCGAAGATGCGGCAAAGCCATGGCTGATCTCTTCGTTCAGCCCTACGTTGTGGATGGTGGCCATCATCCCCGGCATGGAGATGGCGGCGCCGCTGCGTACGGAAAGAAGCAGCGGGTTGGCCGGGTCGTTAAAGCGGCGGCCAGTCTTTTTTTCCAGCTCGGCCAAGGCTCTTTTGATCTGACCCATGAACTCGTCGCGGGCCTTGTAAAAATTCTTGATTACCGGCCAGCAGCGGAAAATCTCCGTGGTGATGATAAAACCGGGCGGCACGGGTTTTTGGTCTGTGGCCAGGACTGTAAGGTTGAAACCTTTGTTGCCCAGCAGGATCAGATTGTTGGTGCGGTGGTTTTTGAGGTGCAGGTTGCTTAAGGCCCGATCCGGGTTATAGGTCATCAGCAGATCGAGATGTTCTTCGCTCAAGATCTCCTTCTGATGTTCCAGGGTCTGGTAGATGCGGGTTATGAAGTTATCCAGATGCTGGAGACCAAAGGTGGTGGCAATCAGATCCCGCATGAAGGTTTCGGAAAGCCTGAGAATGCTGGCGGGCAGGTCGTCGTCCTCCCAGAGTGAGCGGTGTTTGGCCAACAGGTTGCTCTCGCCGATCTTGGGAATAATGATGGAGAGGTTATTTTCATGGATGTTGGTGTAATAGGTGTAAATGACGTCTTTTACCCCCTCGGTGAAGCCTCGGAAGATGTCAAGGTACTGGGTGTAGGAGAAGCGTTTGATGTTGAAGGAGCTGGTCAGGAGCGACATGTAGGTTTCCAGCCGCCGACTGGTAATACCGTCAATTTTTAAGGCTCGCAGATAGAGGCGCAGGCATTTTATGATCCGGAGAAAGGTGGCCCTGGTGATGAAGGAGAGGTTGACGGTTTCGGGTAGCTTTTCCAGATAGACGTTGGCCAGGTTTTCCAGACGGAAGGTGAGGCCGAGGGCATCGAATTTTTTTTCCCGATAACGGCCATAGACCGAGGGAATGTCTACGGCGATATGCCGTTTGTAGTAGATATCCTCTCTGGCCTCGAAGGCCTCGGTGGTCAGGATGGTTTCCTTCAGTCCCTCCAGGGTATCGAGCAGGGCCTCAAGGCACTGAAAGGGGTCGCAGATCTCCAGATCGCCCAATAGCTGTTCCATTTCCGGAAAGCCGCTGTTGGCGGCAAGATGAAGCTGGTGCCTAATCTCTTCTACTCCCAGATTGTATTTCTGGTGGCAGAGCCGGTACATCTCGATCAATAAGGTGAAGCGGCGGACTTCTTCTGGCCTCAGCCCCTGCTGGGCGGCCAGCCAGGTATCGCGACGACGGTCATCCCAGGTCAGCAGCGCCTCGATTTTTTTGATAGGGCTGAGGCTCAGCACTCGGAGTATCAGGGTGTGGAGGTCGTCGACAAATGGCCCCTGGGTTGTAACCTCTTGAAGCACCTCCTCTGGCAGATAGCCTTCTAAAACGGATTTGTCCAGGGTCTGCCAGAAAAGAAAGATCGCCTCGATGAAATCTACGATCCGGTTGCTTGATTCTACATGGCTCTGTTTGCGCAGGAAATGAATAAGTCGATCCTTGCGCTTGTGCATCTCGTCGAGTTCTGTGGATACATCGCGGAGCTGTCCTTCTGCCCCGATTTCATTAAAGAAAACAGGCATCAGCTTGGCGAATTGTTTGGCCAGGTTATAGATTGGTTCGATGGGATGGTTTAAAAGCTGAGTGATGTCGCGCTGAAATAGATCGGTGTCCTTGACGCAGGTGCCAGAGAGTTTGAGGTTGATGATCAGGGCGGAAAAAAGGGTGGAGCACCATTTTGGCTCCTGCATGATCAGGCTGAGCCAGACCCGGATGTTGTCCAGATGTGCTGGATTGGTAATAGGTTGCCAGTCATCGTTTAAGCCCTGAAAGTTGGCGTATTGAAAGCCGAATCGCACCGTTTCAAAAAGGAAGGTTTCTACCAGCCGACTGTTGCCGCGTTGGAAAACCTCACTTCCCAGCACCTGGATGCACTGCAATGAGGTGTGCGGATACTTTTTGACATTGCTCTTCAAGAGCGCCAGGGTGGTGAGCAGGAAGCGTTCTATTTCCTCAAAGGTTTGCTGGCGGATGAGCTGGACCAGGCCCCGATTGATTTCGCGCAGGGTTTCTTCATGGATCAGGGCCAGGCCCGCTGTATCCATGATCCGGAAGAGGAAGAGCAGCTTGCGGTTCTCGGCGAAGCGATCCATGGTCAGGGCATTGGTGGTGTTTTCTTCCCCGAGTCGGTCCGGCGCTTGTTTGTAGAGCCGAATGATGTCCATGTGGTTGGGTAGGGCAAGCATTGTTGCCAAAGCGTCTGGGGAGTCTGGATCAATCCCGCTGAGGGCGGCCAGGTGCTCGTGCAGTCTCTGGTGGGAGATGGCAACAAACAGTGAGCTGGAGTGCCAGCCCATGCAGAGATCCCCGCATTGTTTACTAAACCAGGCGAGGGGATCTTCTTCACTCAGCCAGTATTTGTAGTTGAGGCTCAGAACCCTTTGCAGGAGTCGGGCGGCGTTGGATTTGCCGGTGCAACTCGGTGCGGCAAGCCAGAGTTCGTGCAGTCTGATCAGAATCTTGCCCAGGGGATGGTGGCCCTGGACCAGAAAAAGCAGGATCTCGTCATCCAGTTCGTAGAGCTGGTCAAAACACTTGGCCAAGGCTGCTTGGTAACGCGGCAGGCTGTCGCTGGTTAGCAGTGAGGTCTGTTTGTCAAGATACGCCAACAGGCTTTCCATGGCTGTGGTGAGCAGTGCCTCGTTCTTGCGGGCATCCTCTACTGCTTCCAGAAAGATGCCGCAGAAAAGGCAAAAGGCATCTGGCCCTTGCTCGTGCCGGAAATAATGGTCGATATTCTTGAGGACAAAGGAACGAAGCCTGGGCAGGATCATCTTCCAGTTGCGGAACGGATGGCTGACCTCATACAACAGGAACTCGATATTTTTACTTATCCCCCGGTAATTGCTGACGATATCAAGGAGAGGAAGCAGCGGGTCCGCGATGGTAACCGAGTCGACGGCGGTTTCAAGGAGATTGGCCTTGAGCGCATCTGATTCCAGTTCCGGAGGGGTGGGTTCGGTAGTCATATCTTTAATATAGAGAACGTATCAAGGAAGATGCACTCGCAAAAAAGGAAAAAGCTAACAGGATAGTGACACAAGAGCAAAAAAAAAGGAGAAGGCAAATGCCCTCTCCTTTTTTCATTCAAGTCTGAACGAATCGACTGATATGTTTATACACAGCCGGTCGGTTTCGGCAGACCGGCCATTTTGCAAGCGCCTTTGCCGGGGCCAGAGGGGAAAAGCTCATAAATCCGCTTCAGCGGGAAGCCGGTGGTCTTGGAAAGAATCCGAACCATGGGAGCGATACCGTTTTTCTTGTAGTAGTCACGGAGGATCTCGATAACCTTGTGATGCTCTTCGGTCATTTCGCCAATGCCTTCTACACTTTTTACGTAGTCAACCCATTGCTCGTTCCACGCATCCATGTTGCCAGTGAGAAAACCGTCTTCGTCAACGGTGAAGCTTGAACCATTATGCTCGATTGTGGGCATATTCATTCTCCTTCAGTAAAATTTTAACTAAATTATGGTGAAATGTAACGTATTCGCAAACTCAAGATGTCACTTATTACTATATGCTTATCTCTTTGTCAAGCAGGGGAACCTTTTTTTTTCGCCAAGGATGTACAATAAAACTTGTTGATTTTACAATACCTTTCTGGTGACAGGGCGGTATTTTATGTTGATCATGGCAGACAGACGGGAAAATATTTCGGGGTCAAAGTGCTCTTTCCCAAATTCGACATCCAAGGTGGTTCTGGGATTAAAATTCTGCAGGGTGAGACGCGAGCGGGAGTGGTCAAACTGCTGGCCCCAGACAAGGATATCTTCTTCTGTGTGCAGAGCGGGGGCAATAGTCATGCGAAATTCATGCGGGATGAGGCTGTGCTGCAAAAGGTCGATGCTTTTTTGGATCGCGGCCAGGTCCACCTGGGAGCCGGCGCAACGTTCATATTTTTCTTGTACCAGCGGGGCTTTGACATCCATGGCGACCATGTCCAGAAGTTTGTCGGCAAGCAGTCGCTCCAACACCTCAGGCCTGCTGCCATTGGTGTCGAGCTTGATCGCCCAGCCTTCTGCCTTAAGCTGAGTGATCAAATTGGGAAGACCTGGGGACAAAGTAGGTTCACCGCCAGAGATGCAGACCCCCGCCAGCCAGTTTTTCCGTTCGGCCAGACGGTAAAGGATCTCAGTAAAAGGAATATCCTCCATTTTTTCTGGGGCGAGGACAAGTGGGTGGTTGTGGCAGAAAGGGCAGCGAAAATTACAGCCGCCTAAAAAAAGGATGGCACACAGCTTGCCGGGCCAGTCAATAAAGGAGGTTTCCAGAAACCCCTTTATTGGTGGCAGGCAAGCCATGTCACTACAAGAGCTTAAGGCTTGAGGTGTCAGCATATCAGCAGTTTCCACAAGGAGGGCTATTGAAGGGCGCAGTTGCCGGACGCACAGCTTGCTTGGGTGCTGAGATGTTTGGTTGTTATCCCATAACGGGCCGCGCGGTTAAGAAGATGACTTTCGATGTGAGGAAATTCATGCAGGGCCGAAGAATCGTCAAGCACCAGAATAGGCAGGGCCTTTCTCGCTTTTTCCACCAGTCCATGCCAGGCAAGATGCGCCAGGGCTGCGGCGTCGTTGTTGCCAAGCACCTCCACTTGGACATCCATGGCGGAAAGATCAAACTGTTTTTTCAGCTGGTCGCAGAGTACGCAATCATCCTTGGTAAATAAGGTCATAGGTTCCTCCCCCCTTTTTAATTATTAAAGCGGTCATTGTTCCGGTAACGATCATGCAGCTCGCCGAGCTTGCCCTTGTTCCAGCTCGAAATCTTGGTGAAATAGCCGGTTATCCTGGTAATGCCGTCCACGTCTTTCGAGTGACAGTAGGGGCAGGCATCGCTTAAGCCCCTGCTCGTCTTGCCGCAGGCAAGGCAGGCGGTGAACTCCGGGGAAAAGGCGATCTGGTCGTTTTGGGTGTGTTTGAAAACATTGATTATGAAAGTGGCCAGGGCCTCCTTGTCCGGCTGGGCCTCGCCCAGCCAGAGATGGGTGATGGAACCTGCCTCGATAAGGGGATGAAACAGGCCTTCTTTTTCCACCCTGGCGATGGGACTCATGGTGGCGCCTACGTTGAACAGGGTGGAGTTGCTGTAGTAGACCTCCCCTTTTTCTCGATTGCCCTGGACAACCTTTTCCGCCTCCTTGCTGAAATGAGCGAGATCCAGCTTGGCAAAGCGAAAGGCGGTACTCTCAGCCGGGGTCTGTTCAAGGACAAACTTCATCCCCAGAGTTTCGGCCAGTTTGTTGCAGACGATGTTCATGTGGGCAATGACTTTGAGACCGAACTTGATGGAGGCATCCGAGTCGTGCAGTTCCTGACCCAGATGCACCCTGATAAGTTCGTTTAAGCCTACCATGCCGATCAGGTAGGAGCAGCGGTGCAGCTTGAGGTAGGGCTCGCCGTCAAGATCCATGGCCAGCAGGGAGAGAGGCCCGCCCTTACCCAGGCTCATCAGGCGCTCGATAAATTTCTTCTTCTGGCCATGGGCCTTGGCCGCAAGCTGAATTTTTTCGGTGAGCAGGGCAAAGAGCTTGGTGTCATCGCCTTTGGCCCTGAAAGCGAGGCGTGGCAGGTTGATGGTTATGTTCTGCAACGCTGAATAGCGCATCTTCCAGGGTTGCTTGGCGTCTTCCAGGTCTGAGGCCTCCAGCTTGAAGCTCAGGCGGCAGCATTCGGAGATCTTGGCCGTATCGCCCCGGTCAAAGACGAAGTAGGTGTTGCCCTTTACCGAGGCCACCTCGCAGATATGGTGCAAAAAGTCCATATGGCCGTCGGTCTTGAAAAACTTTTCGGTGATATGCACTAACGGTTTGGGGAAAAAGAAGGGACGGCCTGCGGCGTCACCCTCTTTATAGACCTCGAACAACGCCCAGGCAAACCGCTGCGCCTGCTTTTCGTATTCGCCATAGGTCTTGCCGGTGTAGAGCCCGCCCGGCCCGATGGCTGGCACGTCTACGAAATGCTTGGGCACCTCCCAGTAAATATTGACATCGGAAAAGATCGCCTGTCCGCCTCTGGCCACGGCCTGCTGGGAGAATTCGTAGATCATCATCTGGGCCAGTTGCCTGACCCCGTCGTCGGAAAGCTCTTCCAGATAAGGCGCGTAAAAAAGATTGATCGCGTCCCAGCCGATGGCCCCGGCAAAATGGCTTTGCAGGGAAGCGGCGAATTTGACCATGTGGGCGAGGAGCACTTCAGCATGCTTGGCTGGTTTGGCCATGGACAAGGCGTGGGGCAGGTTGAGGCCGAACTTTTTGATGTATTCCAGCGACTGCCCGGAACAATATGGCCGGTCGATAAAGCCAAGATCATGCAGATGCAGATCGCCGCTTAAGTGGGCGTCTGCCACATCCGGGGTAAAAACCTGGAGCAGGGCGTACTCCTTCTTGATGCCCTCGGCCAGAGTGAGATTGGTTGCTTCCGGCCCGTGAGGAACATTGGCGTTTTCCTTGTTATGCTGAACCAGCAGCTGATCTACGTCATAAAGCGGCACCCCGAGGCGAGTGTGCATGCGTCGCGCCTCCTCAAGGCCCATCTCCAGGAGCTTGGCGTTGACCATTTCCCGGATCAGCGGGCCGGTGATGGTTTTCACCCTGCCAGCCTGGATGGTCACCTCGATATCCCGGCTGATCTTTTCGGCGGTGTCACGATCAACAAAGGTCTCGCGCAGCAGGGCGTCGACGATGCGCTGCCGATTCCAGCCGAGCATATCATCTTGGGAGGAACGGACAAAGAGAGCTATATCGGTGCTGTCTTCGTTTACAACCTGTTGTGTCCTGGTCTGGGCGGTTCCCGCATTGAGTGGCATCACAACTCCCATTTCCTTACTCCTCTTGATAGTTACTTTAAAACACGACAGGTGGTATTTTGGTAAACATTATTGCACCATATGTAGTATATGAGTCAAGAAAAAAATGTTCGGGAAAATAAAAAAGGCGATGGGGCTTTTGCGTGGCCCGAGTGGGCAAGGAAGAGGGGTTGCAAGGCTTGTCAGATTATTTGGTTGGGCTGGCCTGGCAGGGGTCGGTATCCAGACGCTCGATGATAGTATCTTTTTTCCAGTGTTCGTCGTCTAAATGAGGAAAGTCCGCCAGGTAATGGAGACCTCTGGATTCCTTGCGGATGCAGGCGCAGCGTACGATGAGCTCGGCAACCTGGGCGATGTTGCGCAACTCGATGAGATCCGGAGTCAGGATGTAGTCGTGATAATGCTGGTTCACCTCGCTGGCGATATCCCGGAGTCGTTCCTGTACCAGAGCAAGGCGTTTCTGGGTGCGGACAATGCCAACATAGTTCCACATCAAGCGTCTGATCTGGTCCCAGTTATGGCTGACCAGAACATTTTCTTCAATGCGCTGGGCCTGGCCGGCGGACCATTCCGCCACTTCTGGTAGCGCAGTCTTACGCAGGCGGGGCCATTGCCGTTCACATTCAAGAAAGGCCTGATGGGCAAAAACCACGGCTTCAAGCAGGGAATTGCTGGCCAGGCGATTGCCGCCGTGCAGGCCGGTACACGCGGCTTCCCCAAAGGCAAAAAGACCTTCGATGTTGGTCTTTCCCCACTGGTCTGTTACTACTCCGCCACACATATAATGGGCTGCTGGCACCACCGGAATGGGTACTTTGGTCATATCGATCCCTAAGGAAAGACATTTCTGGTATATGGTCGGGAATCTTTTTTTTAGAAACTCTGCTGGCTGGTGAGTGATATCCAGATACACACAATCATCGCCGCTGGCCTTCATCTCGCTGTCAATAGCCCTGGCCACCGTGTCCCGAGTGGCCAGATCCCCACGGGCGTCATACTTGTGCATGAAGGCCTGGCCGCGCTGGTCGATGAGCCGTCCGCCTTCCCCGCGCACTGCTTCGGAGATCAAGAAATTTTTTACCTGAGGGTGATAGAGACAGGTGGGGTGAAACTGAACAAATTCCAGATTGGCAACCCTGGCTCCGGCCCGGTAGGCCATGGCAATACCGTCGCCGGTGGCAATATCTGGGTTGGTGGTATAGAGATAGACCTTGCCGGTGCCGCCGGTACATAGCGTCGTGACCTTGGCCTGCCAGGTATCGATCTGTCCGGTTTCCCGGTCAAAAACATAGGCGCCCAGACACTGGTCGCTGAAATTGTGGTGGGGCTGATACGGGGTGCCGGTCTTGGAGCTGACCAGCAGGTCGACGGCCAGATGATTTTCCAGTACCGTGATGTTGGGGTTCGCCGCCACCTGGGCCAGGAGCGCTTCTTCGATTTTGCGACCGGTGAGATCCATGGCGTGGGCAATCCGGCGGGCGGAATGCCCACCCTCCTTGCCCAGATCAAGGTGAGGCGAGGCATTGGCCTCATTTTGGAATTGTACTCCGAGGCGGATCAACTCTTCGATGCGGGCCGGGCCGTTTTCTACCACCAGTTGGACAATGTCTTTATGGCAGAGCCCAGCTCCGGAGCGCAAAGTGTCCTCGATATGCAGAGCAAAGGAATCATCCGGCGACAAGACAGCGGCGATGCCGCCCTGGGCCAGATTGGTGGCAGTGTCCACCCTGGCTTTTTTGGTGACAATCGCTACTGACCCTAAGCGAGCTGCCTTGATGGCAAAAGAAAGCCCGGAGATGCCGCTGCCAATTACGAGAAAATCCGGGCTCTGTTTCATGATCACTCCGTGCGCTTAACAGCTTGACATCTTCGGAAGATATTCAGTAAAGAGTAGACGTTTAGTAGCATAACATCCACATGAAACCTTTAGCTGCCAATGTCCTGATTCGTCTATCTCGCGAAAGGATTTTAGGGGCCGTTAAGAATGTACTACATTTAAGACCATTTCGTTACGGCCCCTTATGCCGAGCACGATCTTTAATGTTATCCATTTTGAACAACGGCTTACATAGTGCGGACCAGGGCAGATGGTAAGGATTCTTCATTATGTCGTCCTTGAAACTTGTCGTATTTGATTGTGATGGCGTGATGTTCGATTCTAAAAACGCTAACCGGATTTACTATAATCATATTCGCGAGGCCTTCGGGCACCCGCCCATGGACGAGGATGAGCTGGAATACGTCCATATGCATCATGTGATGGATTCAATCCACTATCTTTTCCGTCAATACCCGGAGGATCTTAAACGGGTCGAGACTTATCGCCAGGGTCTTGATTATACACCTTACCTGCAATACATGATCATGGAACCGGATCTCCTCGAATTTCTCGATTTTCTCCGGCCAGCTTATAAAACCGCGATCAGCACCAACCGGACTTCCACCATGGGTCCGGTGCTGCGGATGTTTGCCCTGGCAGATCGGTTCGACAAGGTGGTCACCGCCTTTGACGTGGCCCGGCCCAAGCCCGATCCAGAGGCTCTGGAGCAGATTCTTGCCCATTTTGGCTTTAAGGTGGATGAGGCGGTGTATATCGGTGATTCCATGGTGGATCGGGAGCATACTGCAGCGCTTGGCATGCGGCTTATCGCCTTTAAAAATCCGATGCTCCCGGCCCAATACCATGTGCAAAGCTTCATGGAGATTACCCGGCTGCCGATATTTGTTGAAATCGCTGTCAATCATCGGCAGAAGTGCCGATAAAAAGCTGCGATGCGTGATGGTGGCAATGCTCTTCGCCTGGACCACCGATTTCAGCCAGGGTTTTTTTCAAAATTTCATCGGTCTTGCTCATGCTGAGCACGGCCTTATCCAAAAGCTCGGCTAATATCCCCTGCCCCTCGCTTCGCGCCAAGGCCGCCCATTTTTTGAACTCGGTCTCGTGGTTGTCATTATGTTCAATCCAGTGAGGTAAAAGAATCTGCAATTTTTCTATCACGGTTTTTTGGTCCATTTCAAGTCCCTTTCTCTTTTTTGGTCACGGTTACCCTGCCATTTAAAAAATCAATGGATCGGATTGTCGCTCCTCGGATAAACTGTGGCTCTTCAAACAGGGTGCTGATCCGAAGGCCATCTTCAGCAACCTCAAGCAGCGAGGCGCTTTCTGCTACTATCGCTTCATTGCCATTCTGTTCCATGATGACGCGCATTTGACACATAAGCCGCCTCTTTCGTTTCTCTTTCGCATTGTGTTATCTGAGAAAAAAACAACATAATATATTTCGTCCGTATTATCATGCAGATTTGCTGATTCATGAAACCATAGCGTGAGATTATCAGAATGTTTCTTGCTGATCTTTCGGTTATAAAAATATTGTTGACTACGGTTAAAACCATCGCTGTGGTCGGTCTTTCAGCGAAAGGGTTATTCATGACGGGGCCGCCCTGAAGGCTCGGCAGGACTTGTGTTGGTGATGAACTCTTGCTTCAAGATGGTGCATCAGGGCTTGGTCCAAGGGGTACAACAAGGGGGATTTAATAAATCATGCCGCCATTTTGATCGGGGTCAGAGTGGTTGGTGTATTTTGGATATCAGAAGGTAAACCTGAACCCAAGCGTAATAAAAGATGTTAGTCTCCATCTTCTAACAGGTCGTCTTCAAGTTCTTCCTCCAGAGCCACGTTATCCTCATCTTCCGTTATGGTCTCATCTTCTGGTGGCAAGCCATCGTCTGCGAAGGCGGCGCTTCCTTCTTCATCCGGTTCGGCGGCGAGGTCGTCTTCCTCCGCAGGCTTGCGTATTTTTGACGGGGGCAGGATGATGGCAGTGATTTTATCAATATCTTGTCGTACCAGCGGATCTGCAAGACAGAAGACACATTCGGCAATGTGCTTTTCCATGAAGGAAACCATGCGGGCAGGTGCCATGGATTCTTCCTGGACTTGGGCATACCATGATTTGACAAGCCTCTGTAAGCGCTCGCATTCCATTTTATTATTTACTCCTTTATCTGGTTAAAAACCGGCATAATGCCAGAAAAATATATTTCCACAATGGCTTATCATGTTAAGTCGAGGCATATGTACAGTATTTTTTTTCGAATGCCCAGACTCTTCTGTTAAAAAAAGAAAATTGTTGTTTACCTGCGCGCAACATTATATCTTGATACAGCGGATGGAAGTGGAAAGGGCACTGGTGGCTTTCCCGGACTTCAAATCCGGTGCACCGGGTTAACAGCCTGGTGGGTGGGTTCGATTCCCATGCACTTCCGCCACCTCATAAATGTTAATGTTAACAATGGAAGATGAAAAAATTAAGGAAGCTTATTCTTTGTTTTTTTCAGCAACGGATATCCCATTTTTTCCCGCTGCGCCACAAACTTTTCCGCGACTTTTCTGGCGATATTCCTGATTCTGCCGATATACCTTGTTCGTTCCGCTACACTGATAGCCTTTCTTGCGTCCAGCAGATTGAAGGTGTGCGAACACTTGAGACAGTAATCGTAAGCTGGCAAGATCAGTTCCACTTCCAGCAGCCGGTGGGCTTCGGACTCAAAGGTGTCAAAAAATGAGAGCAAAACCGCCACGTTGGCCTGCTCGAAGTTGAAGGTGGAAAATTCCACTTCGGCCTGATGAAAGATATTACCGTAGGAAATCTCGCTGTTCCAGGCGATGTCGTAAACGCTGTCTACTCCTTGCAGATACATGGCGATGCGTTCCAGACCGTAGGTTACTTCTACCGTAATTGGATGCAGCTCAAGACTCCCCGCTTGCTGGAAGTAGGTGAACTGGGTAATCTCCATGCCATCCAGCCAGACCTCCCAGCCAAGGCCAGAGGCACCCAGGGTCGGGGATTCCCAGTCATCTTCGACAAAGCGGATATCGTGCTCCAGGGGATCGAGGCCAAAGCGGGTAAGGCTTTCGATATAGAGCTCCTGAATATTGGGAGGAGACGGCTTGAGCATTACCTGAAATTGGTAGTAATGCTGGAGCCGGTTTGGATTTTCGCCATAACGGCCATCGGTTGGTCGACGGGAGGGTTGCACATAGGCAACCTTCCATGGCTCCGGGCCCAAAGCCCGTAACAGAGTGGCAGGATGAAAGGTGCCGGCCCCAACCTCCATATCGTACGGTTGTTGCAGAGCGCAACCCTGGGCGGCCCAGAATTTGCTGATTTCGAGAATAATATCTTGAAAATACACGTGATTTCCTTAAGGGAACCTTGAATAATTGTTTTTACTGCATCCTGGTATTGAGATGAACGTTTTTTTTATGCGACAATCGGTGTCTGATATTTCATGCTTGCATGATTTCCACCTCACGCAAGGAGTGTTATTTCATC
>Ga0208863_1001744_pt1 | contig 12727 bp, 2 predicted proteins | sample RifOxyD3_FD_184040 | JGI IMG/M metagenome (GOLD analysis project Ga0208863, IMG submission 184040) | Soil microbial communities from Rifle, Colorado - Rifle Oxygen_injection D3 (SPAdes) | ecosystem: Environmental > Terrestrial > Deep subsurface > Rock core/Sediment | place: Rifle, Colorado...
GGCATTGCCCACCGCGCGGATTACCCGATAAAGTTTGCCGTCCGTCACATCGACATCACCGGAATCGACCGCCTGCATGTCGTATTTCTCTCCAGCCTCGTAAGTGGTGCTGTCATCTTCGTCGATCCAGACCTGGATGGTCGCTGGAATCTGATAATTGGCATCGGTGTACTCAATTCGGAAGGTGAAGAAGTCTCCGCCTGTACCGCTCTGCGGATTGACGCCGTCGGTGACATAGTTGGCCTCCCCGGTCCAGTCAAGGGATGGGGCGGCAGGGGCGCTGGGCGGAGAGCGATACCATTTCACCCATAGGCCGCCGTGGCAATGGCCGCAAAGGTTGCCGGTTGTCAATGTGTCAAAAACGGTTCCGGTGCTGTTGTTGAGGGTGACGTTTGACGGGCTGGGGGCGCTGGCAGAACCGGTGGTTGGGGTGGTCAGGGCATTATCATAGTAAACCACCATGCCGGGTATCCTGTTCACCAGTTTGCCGTCTCGCACCATGGCAAGCTGGGTTGAACCATGGACGTTATGGCAACTGACGCAGACGATCTCGCTATCATTGCTACCATTCCAGTCAGAATCAAAATCAAGTGAATTGAAGGCCAGATGGTATTCATGAATGTTTATGGGTGCAACACCTCCGTCCCACGGGCCAAGATCAAGGTCATCCCTGAAACTGGTGGTTACCGGGTTGGGTGTTTTCAGCAGGTACTTGTTTGAATCATGACAGGAGAGGCAGAGTGCATACTGGCCTGGATCGTGATCATCAATATTTTGTGGATGCGGTATGTTCATAGGCTCGCCTCCGTCAATACTCTTCAAGCGGTAACCGGCCTGGTAGTTATCGCTGCCGGAGCTGTAGGTGCGGGCGTTGCCGTCAATATGGGCAGAGGCATAATCGTGGCAGTCGTCGCATGACTTTCCTGCTCCGTAGGTGAAACCGCCGCTGGCTGGATAGGTGCCGGCATTGGGAAACCCATGGCCGGTCTTGTAATAGCCCCAGCCGGTGCCATAAGTATAGGCACCGTCTTCGTCGCCGATAACGTTGGGGGCGGTGACCGCGCTGATCACCGCGGCGGATTCGTCGTGGCAGGAGGCGCACCATTTTTCCTTGCCGCTCGGAATGGTGCTGCCAACGTAGACGCCGTCCGCCCAGTTGGCCTTGGCCCCGAACGTCGCGTCGCTCACTCCGTCGTACGTGCCGCCGGGACTGTGGCAATTATTACAGATGTCGGTCTCGGCCAGGGTGTGCTCGCCGGATGCGTCGAGGTTCTTGAACTTGGGCATATTGTCGATATCATGACAGGTGTCGCAGTAAATCCCGGGTCCACGCAGGTCATCGCCGGTCGTTTCGGTATGAGTTGAATGACTCTGGGTCGACAAAGTTCCGGCCCCTTTACAGACGCCACCGCTGCCGTCGTTGGGATAGGTCATATCATCGTCATATGGGGAGCCGACATCGTGGCCATGACATTCACCACAGCCGGAGGTGCCGCCATGTTTGAACCCGACGCTGTGGGAATGGCAGTCAAAACAGTCTGTCCCGTTTTTTCCTCCAAGATTCTCATGGCTCTGCTGCGAGCCCGACCCATCGTTCCGGTAGTGGGTGGTCCTGGTATGACAGACCTCACAGACGCCATCCCGGGTCAATCCTCCATCAGCAAAGGAATTTGTGCCGGTCGGACGGAAAAACTTAACGGTCTTGTCTCCGCTGTTCGGGGTCTTGATCGTTGATTTAATCAGCTTGCCGTAAATGACGGCAAAATTCTTAGTCGCTACCTTGACGATAGCATCTATGGCCCCTTGCACGGTTATCGTATTGTTTGTGTTGCCCAGAATTTTATACTGGTAGGAGTACTTGCTGCCCGCTGTAGAGGTGTCGGGGATAAGAATCATATCCTTATATGCGTCAACCGCCCAATTGGCACCCGTCTGTTTAAGCGTGGAAGTCTTGACCTCTGTCGACACACCACTCAGGAGATAGCTATCACCCAAGTAAGTCCTGAGCTGTTTTTGATGGTGCGCCCAATGGCACACCCGGCACTCTATCGACCATTTTGCCCCGTATTTTTCAACCGCATTATCGCTCTGATTCGAATGAGTAGCCATAAATGGAGCCCGTCCATCATCATGACAGCTCCAGCACGCCCTATTATATCGCGTGTCATCAAGATCATCTTCATCAAGTCCTGCGGTTGCCCAGGACGGCAGAGAGGAACCCTGCACGTAATGACACGAGTCGCAGCTATATCCTTGGGCACTGTTATGCGGATAGTCAAGATTCCGCTGGTCGGCAGACACTTCTGCTACCAACAGACTCAACAACAGCACCAACAGAATACTCATCTCCGATAGAACGCGCATAATTTTTCCCCTGATCATCTTTCCTATACTCTACCGCTATTGCACATACTCATCCGATCCCATATCGTATCCTGCACCTTGACCTCGGAGAGGATAAGCGTCGATGATGTACTCCGAGTGGCGATTTCACCACCCCCACCGTCCACTATGGACGTGGGTAAGCTGAATTTCCCGTTTCCGCTCCCTCGTTTTACTCCTTCTCATGGGCCCCCATGTCATAACCGCTGCCTTTGGGTCTAGATCCTGGAGTTCCATCAAAGATATCGTGGTCGGAAGTATAGCTTGAACTGCCGGCATTAACTGCAGGCGAACCGGATTGCAGGTGGTAATCTCCGCCCGTAGTCGGGGCGGAGGATGGATTCAACGGGCTTACAAAATTCGGATTGCTGACGGTTTTGTTGTAGCCTGGGCTATTGTCTTCGTAACTAAGAGTGTACGGATATGGGGTGGTGCCTGGAGCCTGGTTGATCAAGGAGTAATAGACATCCATAAAGTTCCATCTGCCGTTTGTCTCAATCTGCCTATAGTTATTCGTAGGATTCCCGGCATCGTTATTGTACACGATGCTGTTTTTCACCGTCGTTGTAACAGCGTTGCTGGTGTGGTAGATGCCGCCGCCCTGTGTTCCGGCATAATTGCCGCTTATGGTACAGAACAGGCTGTTGGAATAACCGCTATTATGGAAAATCGCGCCACCCCGGCCCGCAGACTTATTGCCGGTCAGCATGACATTGGTCAAATTGGCGTAACCGGCATTCACAAAAAGACCGCCCCCGGCGCCGCTTGTTGCTTCATTGCCCTGAATGAAGGTGTCTGTAATGTTTACCGCAGAGCCGACACTATTAAAGTAGAATGCTCCGCCTTCTGCTGCTTTATTGGAATTTATAGTGCTGACGTCAATAGTAAGTATACAGTCACCGGTGCAATAAAATGCTCCGCCTTGCAATGATGCGGTGTTATCTCTAATGATGCTGTCTTCAATATTCATTTTGCATGTATTGCAGTTTATAGCTGCACCGGAGGCTGTAGTAGTATTATTTCGAATAGTTGTATTTGTTATGGTATGGATAGTAGTGTAGTAGCCGTTAATATATATGCCGCGGCCGTTGGAATAAATCTCGCTTCCGGTAACACTGAGCCGGCTGGTGTTATTGTTCATGTATATCGCCATAGCGGTATTGCTGTAAATATCCGTGTTCTGGATATCTACCTGACAGGAGGCGAGCACATACACGCCCTGACTGGTGTTGCTGTAAACCTTGCTGTTTTTGAGCGTAAAAGTTTGACTGCCATTACAGCTCAGGTACACGCCATTCGTTGAGGATGAGCCTCCGTTTATCGAGAAGCCATCCACCACCCCGGTATTGCTGTTGGTGAACGAAACAATATTGCTGCCGCCGAAAACGACTGTCAGATCAGCGCCGCAGACCGACTGGATCGTCCGGTTATTCTTGCTGCTCAAAGCAAAGTTCGCATAAGTGGCTGCGGTGAAGTCGCTGTTTGGATAGACCAGGATTGTTGATGGATCAGTGGATATAGTAACGGCGCGTCCTATTGTCTGACACCACTGCGTATTGTTTGCACAGGTATCCGCACCCGTAGGCCTTACCTTAAAGGCATTGATGACGGTTACCACATGGTTGGCCGCGGGGGTGCCGGTGGCGGAATCAATCCCGTCCGAAGCCGAGAACGAGTAGTTGAAGTCACCGGCATTGCTAAGCGTTATCGACTGCCAATAAGTCCGGCCGGTCGTGCATGAGGCGCCGTCGTTGCTCGTGAGGTCATAAGGTGTTCCGCTTACCGTAACTTGTATAGAGGTCGGGCACTGGTTTTCCGCATCACTGTATTTGACCCGGAATTCGTAGTCGGCGTCTTTAGCGCCGGTCCGCGGCCTTACTCCTTCGGTAAGGCAGTCGGCCGAGGCCCAGCTTAGCACAGGGGCGGTATTGGACGCCGCTGATGTTGTGTATGAGAACGGATAGATCGACGCCATCGCATTACCCGCCACATCCTTGACCGATATCGAAACAGTCACGGTATATTGTATTGAGTTCCCCTGGCTGGTGGGGCTAAAGACCGCCTGACTTCCGCTGCATGACGTCCTTGTCCACGTGCCCGGCTGAGGGCTTATCGTTACCGTCGATGCGGTAACCGTCGTACAGTCGACATTCTCATTCCAGTTGATGGTAACCGGACTGTTGGCTATTACGCCCGTCGCCCCGTTTGAAGGCGTTGTGCCGCTTACCGTCGGAGGCGTCGTATCCACGACAACCGTGACGGGTGTTGCATATACGGCCGAAACATTGCTGATCGCATCTTTTGCCCACGGATAAAGCGTGTAGGTCCCTTCCGAGCTGACCGTGTAGATCGTCGGCGCCGTTCCCGACCATCCGCCTGCGCCTGCTTCCGGCGGCGTGGAGTTCGTAGTTATTTGATATCCTGTCACCTCTACTACATCAAAAGCCGTAAATGAGGTTATCGGTATGTTCAGGCTTGTCGAAGGAGATGTTGCCGTGAATGCCGTCACGTTCGGCGCAGTCGCATCAACCACGACCGGCGCCGGCGAACCGAACGCTGCTGATACGTTGCCCGAGGCATCCTTGGCCCATGGATACAATATATGGGCGCCGTCGGAAGTCACCAGATATGTTGCAGGAGCCGTGGAAGACCATCCTCCTTCGCCTGCTGAGGGCGGCGGCGGTGATGTCGTTATCCTGTAGCCGGTTACGCCCGTATTATCGCTTGCCGTAAACAAGGTTATCGGCACGTTCCGGTTTGTTGAAGGTGTCGTTGCCGAAAATCCGGTAACCACTGGCGCCTCGGTTTCAGGTACCCCTGAAGCAAACTCATATGCCCCCATGTCATAGCCTCCGCCCTGAGGCTGGGGCCGCGCATTGCCGTCTCTGTCGTCACTCGGAGCATATGCTGCATTCGCCGTGTCTATAGCCGGTGAGTTGGCTTGCAGATGGTAATCGTCGCTACCGACCAAGAACGGATATGCTGCGATATTGTTTGCATAGGTAGGCACGCAGTTGCCGATATAATACCGGCCGGTCATGATATCGGAATCGGTTATGGTGCTGCCGTTTGAAAGGCGATCGCCATTCTTATAGAGATTATGACCGTCACCAGAGGCAAAGTTGCTCCAGAAAATACTGTTCCTCACGATGACGGGGACATTATTCGTATAGATGGCCCCACCATTGCCGGAAGTAGCCTGATTATCGGCAATGGTGCAGTTCTTGACCGTTACCGTACCGGAGTTGAGGTACAGCATGCCGCCAGCAGTACCCTGGTTGTTTACTAGGAGACAGTTTTCAATATTAACTGTTGGGCCGCTGTTTGTGTATAAACCGCCGCCGGCGGAGGAAGATGTGTTGCCGCTGATCGTGGACTTACGCAGATTGACCGTGCCGCCGGCAATGTATACGCCGCCAGCAATGCCGGTTGCCGTGTTGTCCCTTATCGTGGTATCTGTGATAGTCGTAGACACAATATTGACGGCATATAGGCCCGCTCCGGTTTGGCTTGTATTGTTTCTGATTGTTGAATTCAGGATTGTATGGGTCCCGCCGTTCAGGTATATGCCGCCGCCGTAAAGCTCCGTTGCGCTTGCGTTTGAGTATATCTCACAGTTATCAATTGCCAGATTTGCGCCGTTACTTGCAGAAACACCGACGCCAGTATTGTTGTGAATCTTGCAGTTTGAAACGGTTACGGGAGTGCTGCCGTTTGCGTATATTCCATTTGTATCTCCAGTAATCGAGAACCCGTCCACCGCAAGATTGCTGCTGCTGAAATTGCCCCAGACCACATAACCGCTGCCCACACCGTCTATTATTGTGTAATCAGGACCACAGACGGAGCGAATAGTCACATTGTTGACACCATTCACCGCAACGCTTTCATTATATGTGGTCGGAGTAAAATCAGCATTTGGATAGACCAGGATCGTCTGATTGGCTGCGACTGCAGATTGGATGGTGCTGTACCAGCCGCTGCCGCCGGTCGGTCTGACCTTACGGGCGCCTGTGACCACGGTCACCGTGCCGTCGTAATCTGCGGGATCTCCGATTGCGGTCAGGCTGCCGTCCGTGGCATAGAAACGGTAGCTCAGATTGCCGCTGCCCGCGTATGCAAGCGTCCTCGTTGTCTTATAAAGCTTGCCGTTTGTGCAGTCGGTATCGCCGGCGTCGACCTCGGTCAGATTATATTTCTCGCTTGGCCCATAATTTCCATTGTTGTTCTCATCAATCCAGACCTGGATATTGCCGCTGTCCGAAGCAGGGCACGAGTTGTTCTGGTCTGAATATTTGACCAGGAACATAAAATCAGCCCCGGCAGCCCCGGTCCGCGGGCCGACCCCTTCAGTCCGGCAGGCCCCAACCTCCCAGTCAAGCTGTGGAGGTGTGTTGGTTACGGGTAGAACCGTTACGATATTATCACTAAGAGGCCCTGTATCGGTTGCAGCTTGTGCAAAGCCATCCGATGCCCGGAACGTGTATGATAGCCCACCATCGCCGATACTGGCCAATGTCGTGCTGTAGGTATAAACCCTGCCGCTTGAGCAGGCATTGCCATCTGCCGCGGTCAGGTTGTGTTTCTCGCCTGGATCGTATGTGCCATTATTGTTCTCATCGATCCAGACCTGGATGTCACTCGCTGCTGGCGGGCACTCGTTGTCCGCATCAGTGTATTTGATCCTGAACGTGAAGTTGGCGTTGTTGCCGCCGGTAACAGGATCGACACCGTTGTTTGAATAATAGGTCTCGCCGGTCCAGGAAAGAACCGGGACATTGTTGGTTACGGTAACCGTCCTGTCGGAAGCGGGGTCTCCCGTAGCATCCGCAGTACCATCGGAGAATTTGAAGTGGTAAGTGAAGGCATTGTCGACTGCCTTTGAAAGCGGCATGGTATAAGTGTACAGCTTGCTGTTATAATAGTTATCATCAACGGAATCGACTTCGCTCATAGTGAACTTCTCGTCGGCTCCGTATACGCCGTTGTCGTTTTTATCCACCCAGACCTGATAGGTTGTCGGCGCGTTGTTGTTGGTGTCGGCATATTTGATCCGGAAGGTAAAACTGCTGCCACTGGGGCCGCTATCCGGACTCACCCCGTCATTCGTGTAGCCGTTCTCTCCAGTCCACGCAAGGGTCGGCGCCTGCTGCATGTTCTGGTACGGCGTCCTGTCTTCGATTGATGAGCTTCCCCCACCGTGGCAATGTCCACAGAGGTTTGTAGAACTGCCGGGTATCCAGATCGTGCCGGTACTGGCTGTAAGAGGCAGATCCTGGGGATCAGGCGGCGTGGTGGGATTTACGATGGCGCTGTTGTTGTACCATATCTGTAATCCAGGCTCCTTCACGACCAGCTTGCCGTCATTGACCATGGCAAGACGGGTGGAGCCGTGGACATTATGGCAGGCAACGCAAGTCATTTGGCTGTTCACCGTGTTGTCCCAATCAGAGGGATAGCGTAATTGGTAATTAAGACCCATGTGAAATTGGTGACGGTTTATTCCATCGGTTACCAGATTGGTATTCATGTCACTGGAATTAAGGAACGGCCCGGAATCATGGCAATTGACGCAGAGCCTGTAGTTGTTGGCGCTGTTTACCGTAGGCCCCGGCCATGGCACGAGCATAGGTTCCTGGGTGCTGGACCCGGTCCCCTGTCCTGCAGCTACCTTATTCAGCCGGTAGCCCTGGCTGTAGTTGCTCGGGTCAAGAGTGCTGCTGTTACCGTCATCGAAAGTTCTGGCAAAGCCGTCGATATGAGCGGTTGAGAAATCATGGCAACTGCTGCACTGCACATTTGCGCCTGCGGTCACGCCGCCGCTGGCAGGATATGTCTGGCTTGAAGGCAGACCGTGGCCCGTCTTATAGAAACCCCAGCCTGTGCCATAGGTGTAAGGTTCAGCCTCCTTACCGATGACATTCGGCGCGATCACTCCGTTGATGACTGAAGGCTCATCATCGTGACAGGTGGCGCACCATTTCTCTTTGCCTGAATTGAGTACGTTGCCGTTATAAATCCTGCCTTGGCTGTCATGCCAATGTTTCTTTGCCCCGATGTTCGTATCATTTACACCGTCATAGGTACCGCCAGGGCTGTGGCAATCGTTACAAATGTCCGTCTGCGCAAAAGTTAATTGAGCATTCGCATCTGCTTTTGACCTGAAGGATGGGAAGTTGCTGGTATTATGACAAACCGAGCAAGCAAGCGACAGACCTTTGCCGCCGGCATTGTTTACATGGGTCGGATGCGATTCCCTTGCCCCATGGCAAGTCGTTGAGGTGCCGCACCCTGTGCCGCTGCCGCCATGCTTGAATCCCACGCTGTGGGAATGACAGTCAAAACAGTCCGTCTCGTTTTTTCCACCAAGATTCTCATGGCTCTGGTCCGTACCCGAACCATCGTTCCGGTAGTGGGTGGTTTTGGTATGACAGACCTCGCAGACGCCATCCCGAGTCGATCCACCGTCGGCAAAAGAATTCGGGCCGGTCGGCCTGAAGAACTTGACCGTCTTCTCACCACTGTTCGGGGTTTTGATGGTTGACTTGATCAGTTTGCCGTAAATTACCGCAAATGTGTTGCCGACACTGACGATACCAGTATCAAAATTCGTGGTCACCGTAATCGTATCGATCGTGTTGTCTATTATCTTGTATTGATATGATATCTTGCTTGTATTCGGGATCAGGATATTACCGATCAGAGCATCTGCAACCAACACCGTGCCGGTTTTGATATAATTCGTCCCAACCAGGGTGACTGAGCCGCTCGTCAGGTAACTCGAAATTCCGTATGTCCTGATCTGTTTCTGGTGATGCGGCCAATGGCACACCCGGCACTCTATCGACCATTTTGCCCCGTATTTTTCAACCGCATTATCGCTCTGATTCGAATGAGTAGCCATAAATGGAGCCCGTCCATCATCATGACAGCTCCAGCACATCCTGTTATATCGCGTGTCATCAAGATCATCTTCATCAAGTCCTTCGGTTGCCCAAGACGGCAGAGAGGAACCCTGCACGTAATGACACGAGTCGCAGCTATATCCTTGGGCACTGTTGTGCGGATAGTCAAGATTCCGCTGGTCGGCAGACACTTCTGCTACCAGCAGGCCCAACAACAGAACCAATAGAATACTCATCTCCGATAGAACGCGCACAATTTTTCCCCTGATCATCTTTCCTATACTCTACCGCTATTGCACATACTCATCCGATTTCATATCGTATCCTGCACCTTGAGGTCTGTCCACACCATCGATGTCAGGTGTAAAACCATAATCACTACCCTGATTGATGACCAGGCTGACATTGATGGTCGTGTTGCCCGCCATTGTGGCCGAGCCTGCCATGCTGCTGTTGATCACATCCCTAGTATTCATCGGAACCCATGTCAGGATTGCCGGTTCTGAGTTGGCCGTCGATGTCATCGGTCGGCGCTCCTGTGGCAGTCCCAAAATTTATTACTGGCGAGCCGCCCTGGATATGGTAGTCCCCGGTTGTTTTAGGCGTGGTGCTTGTGGCCTTGTCACCGGCTAAAAATGACACAAACGACGGATCTGAATTGATGTTGCCGGTCCCGGCAAAGCCACCCTCGATATCGGAATAGGAAACGCTGGGCGCCCCGTAGATCTGGAGACCTGAGTTAAAGGCGAAATTACCCCACAGAATGCTGTTTTTCACTGTGAAGGTGCCTCCAGCAACCCTAATTCCACCGCCATAACGTTTTGCATAATTGCCGGCTACAGAACTATTGGTCAAATTGACCGTATTGGAGGCGAGGTATATCCCGCCGCCATCTCCCCAGTCCCCTTTCGCCAGGTTGCCGGTTATTGTGCAGTTGGTAATCGATGTGGTGGAGGTGGCTGAATAAATTCCACCTCCATATATTTCGCCTTTATTTCCACGGATATCGGCTTTTGAAATGGTCAAGGTTGCACTTACAACAGCAACTCCGCCGGCGTTCCCATTGTTCACCGAGGATGCTGTATTGCTGTTGATGGAGCCGCCGGTAAAGACAAGGGTGGCGCTGCCGGCGACATATATTCCTCCTCCTGCTCCGGCGGTTGTATTGCTGTTCACGGTAGTGTTCGTAACTGTTGTCGTCTTGGCGCCGGTCAGACGAAGGCCACCGCCGGCCGCCGCGATGTCGGCTGTCAGTATATTCGAGTCGATATGGCTGTCGGTTATGGTAAGGGGCACGGAATTGTTGTAGATGCCACCGCCGCCGGTCCACTTAGCGGTATTGCCGCTGATGGTTGTCCCGGAAATAGCTACTGCATTTGTGACCCCGGTCAAGTAAATTCCGCCGCCACTGTCTTCTGCGGTATTACCGGAAATTGTAGCGTTGCTGATTGACAGCGGAGTGGCCTTAGTGGAACCGGTTATATAAATGCCGCCGCCAAAGGCGGAGCCATTATTGTTGCCGGCTCGATTGTTGTTGATCGTACCGCCCGAGATTGTCGCCGACGCGGATGCGCCGTTCAGGTAAATCCCACCACCACTGGCGGAGGCGACCGTTGTATTGTTGTTTATGTTGCTGTCAGTCAGTGACAGCGCTGAGTTGCTGCTGTATATGCCTCCTCCTCCCGGTGTATAAATGGCGGCGTTATTGCTGACGGATGTGCCGGTAATAGTTGTTGTAGTTGTGACGCCCGTTATATAAATACCGCTGCCGGCACTGGCGGAGTTATAGGTGATGGTGCTGCCGCTGATGGACAACGCGCCGGTCGAGGAGCCCGTAAAATAAATGCCACCGCCATAGTTTGCGTAATTGGCCTTGCCTGAACCGCCGATTGTGGAATTAGTTATGGTAGCGCCGCTTGCTGCTCCTGTGATATACATACCGCCGCCATGAGTACCATTGCCGGCGCTATCCGCAGCTTCATTCGCCCTGATGATGCATGTATCAAAGGTCGGGACCGAGTTGCTTATATAGACGCCGCCGCCGCCACCTGACGCATAACGGGCGATATTCCCTTCAATGATCGAGTTCTTGATGGTCGGTGAAGCTCCGGAAATATAAATTCCTCTTGCTGCGGTATCAGCCGCCTGATTGTCAATGGTAAAACCGTCCAGCACCGCGCTTGAGGTCTCACCGGTTACGAATTTGACAACCGGTAAATTTGTTGAAGAGTTAACGCCCTGGATCTTGGTGTTTGCGGCGCCGTTTGCAGACTGGACAGTAATCAGCTTCCCTTTGAAATCGATATTTTCGCTGTAGATGGCGCTGTCGGTAACCCGAACGACCTTCCCGTTGGTGGTACCCGCGTCATTAATCGCCCCCTGAATTGTAGTAAAGTTGCATGTCCCTGCTTTACATACCGTGACAACGCCACCTGCCGCCACCGTCGTGTATGAAAACTGATAGCTTGATCCCAGAGAGATACTGTTTGCATCCTTGACCGATGTAGATACGGTCACCGTGTATTGCGTTGACCCGCTCTGGCCGTTCGGAGTAAATACCGCCTGACTGCCGCTGCAGCTTGCCCTTGTCCATCCGACAGAGGGGTTGATGGTAACGGTTGAGCTGGTTACCGTTGTGCAGTCGACGTTTTCATTGAAGTTAATGGTCACGTTGCTGTCAAGCACGACACTGGTTGTCCCGTTGGACGGCACTGTTGTACTGACTGCCAGGACAGTCATGTCATAGTTGTATGGTCCATAATCGGCTGTCGTTGCGTTTGCAACGTTGTCGCCGTTGTATGACTTGACATGCAGATACCAACCGGCCTCCGAGGTTGCCGTCTTCGTCAAAGTCCCGGTTGTCCACTGCGTCTCCGTATCATTGAAGGTATGCGTAGCCGTTGTATCCCAGGCATAGCGGTAATATTGGACCGCCCCGCCGCCAAAGCCGGCGGCATTGGTAAAGACAACATCGGATGTCGTGTACCATGTTGCAGTCGTCTTGTCGGCGGTTACATTCGGAGCCAACGGCAGGGTGTATCTCGATGCATCGGAGCTGGCGAGGGAATCCTCGTCGGTCTTGTAGGCGTGCACATGTCTCGTATACTGTGTATTGGCCGTCAATCCTGCCTCATCAAGATATGACAGGTCCGGAGTTGCCGAACTTGCCTTCACTGTATTGCTTGCATCATGGACCTTGAACCCATCTTCATTGGTTGCATTATCAGTAAAATTCCATCTTACGGATGTTGGAGAAAGCGCCGAAGGGGTTCCGATTGTCGGGGCGGCGACTGTTGGCGCCACCGTTGTATACGAGAACTGATATTGCGAGGCCATCCGGTTTCCGGCAACATCTTTTACCGACGACGAAACCGCCACGGTATAAGTCGTTGAGCCGATCTGGCCGCTGGTGGCGAACACGACCTGGCTGCCGTTGCATG
>Ga0208863_1001745_pt1 | contig 12725 bp, 11 predicted proteins | sample RifOxyD3_FD_184040 | JGI IMG/M metagenome (GOLD analysis project Ga0208863, IMG submission 184040) | Soil microbial communities from Rifle, Colorado - Rifle Oxygen_injection D3 (SPAdes) | ecosystem: Environmental > Terrestrial > Deep subsurface > Rock core/Sediment | place: Rifle, Colorado...
GAACAGTCACAGCAATCCACCGCGCAGGTACAAAAAATATTGCAGGACATACGCCATGCCACGGATCGCGCCGTGATGGCCACTGAGGAAGGAAGCAAAGGAGTGAATGCCGGGATGGTGTCGGTGCAACGCAGCGGAGAGGTGATGAATCAGTTGGGCGAAGTGGTGCGCGAAACAGCCATGGCCAGCCAGCAAATTACCGCTGTGGTGCGGCAGGGTTTTATCGGGCTGGAACAGGTGACCATGGCGATGAAGGAAATCAACAAGGTGACGGCGCAATTCGTCAGCAGCGCGCAGCAAAGCAAGAGTTCATCGGCGGACTTGCGTCGTGTGGCCGAACGACTGCGCGATAGCGTCAGCACGTACAAGTTGTAAGGGTGAGCAAAAACATTCGACAGGAACGACTATGCCCTTAGGACTGGATCAGGAATTGATGCGCGTGCTGATGGACACCTTTGCCATCGAGCTGGATGAACAGCTTCAGACGATTACCGATGGCTTGCTGGTGCTGGAGAAGGGCATAGAGGACAGCGAACGGCGTCAGACGCTGGAGAGTGTATTTCGTGCGGCTCACAACATCAAGGGTGCCGCACGCGGGGTGGAAGTGACTAATATCGCTGACATCGCTCATCATCTGGAGAGTATTTTTGCTGTTTTAAAACGCGAAAACCGTAACCCTGACGGTGCGGCGACAGACCTCGTGCTGGAGTCGCTGGATGCGATGCGACAGGCGATGGTTGCTTTTGGTTCTCAACAATCCCTGGGTTTTGACAAAAACGCATTGATTGCCCGGCTGGAAAGTGTCGCAGTTGAGCCGGCCGTACCTGTTAATGAGGCGATTCAGAATCAGCCTGTCGCACCACCCGTTGCCCTGGTTCATGCGCCCCCGCAACCGATTGTGGATACGGGGGCAGGAATCGAAGCTGATCGGTCAGTTGAAATCAGTAAACCAGTTGCGGGTAGTCAACACCACGCGATGGATGTGGTGCGTGTGAATGTGGACAAGCTGGAAAATCTGGCTGCCATGATGGAAGAATTGCAGGTCGCCAAGATCGGAATGGACGACCATCTGGTCAGCATGCAGCAACTGCGCAACAGGGTGCAGGAATTGACGTCAGGCTGGAACCGCGCAATGGTCAAAACATCGCAAGCGGATAGGGATGGCTGGTTGAAACGCAGCGCAGATACGGTCGCGGAACTGGATATTGCGAGTGCACGGGCGCACCGTGAGATGCGCTCGAGTACCAGTCGTCTCGGCATACTGGTGGAATCCTTGCAGGATAGTGTACGCATGATGCGCTTGGTGCCCGTGGCCACCTTGTTGCGTCCGATGTCACGTTCGGTGCGCGATATCGCACGTGAGCTGGGGAAAAAAGTCAATTTTGAAATCAGTGGTGACGATATCGAAATAGATCGCATGGTGCTGGATGGCATACACGACCCGCTGGTTCATTTGCTGCGCAATGCGCTGGATCACGGTATTGAAGCACCGCAACAACGATTGAACAAAGGCAAGCCTGCCGAAGGGCATTTGCATATTTCGGTAAGCAGTGAAGGCAGCCAGATTGTGATGACGGTGCAGGATGATGGCAATGGTATTTCGGTAGACGAGATCGCCGCCAGCGCTCGAAAAAAGAAGCTCGTCAGCGAGGCCGAGCTGGCCGCGATGGGGCGTGACGAGATACTCGATCTGATCTTTCGGCCGGGCTTTTCCAGCAAGGACATCATCACCCGTATTTCCGGACGCGGCGTCGGTCTGGATGTAGTCGTGATGAATTTGCGCAAACTCAAAGGCTCGGTGCAGGTGCAAACCGACGAAGGATTGGGCACGCGTTTTGTTCTCAGACTACCTATTACGCTGGCCACCGATCACGGTGTGCTAGTGCGGTCGGGTGGGGTGGTATTTGCCATTCCCACCTCGGCGGTGGATCGCATCATGGAGATCAAGCCTGAACAGATCATCGAAGTCGAAGCCAGTCATGCCATTGTGCATCGCGGTCGCAGTATTCCGCTGCGCGATCTGGCTACGACGCTGGAATTGGAACCGCAAGAGCGTATCAACAAAAAGATACTACCGGTAATGGTGGTCGCCAAGGGTTGGGATAGCGTAGCCTTCCTGGTGGATGAAATTATCGGTGAGCGGGAAATTGTGGTCAAGCCGTTTCGCTCGCTATTGCAGAACGTACGCAATATTACCGGCGGCACTCTGACGGGTAACGGTGAAGTGATTATGGTGCTCAATCCGCCCGATCTGGTGGATTCGGCCCTGCGCGGCAGCCTTGCGCATCTGCATCATGTTGAGAGTCGTGTAGAGGTTGAAAAAGTGCTGCGAGTGCTGGTGGTGGATGATTCCATCACGACGCGCAGCCTGGAAAAAAGCATACTTGAACATGCGGGCTACAAGGTCAGCTTGGCGGTGGATGGCAAGCAGGCGTGGGATATGTTGCAGGAACACGCTTTTGATCTCGTGGTGACGGATGTTGAAATGCCGAAAATGGATGGTTTTGAACTGACGGCGCTGATCAAGCAGAGCGAACGTTTGAAAAGATTGCCTGTTATCATCGTGACATCCCTGGCCAGAGAAGAAGACAGGAAGCGCGGCATTGAAGTGGGTGCCGAGGCCTATATCGTCAAGGGACAGTTCGAAACCAAGGTGTTGCTGGATGTGGTGGGTCAGTTGATTTAAACCGGCACAACGTTACGCTGCGATGCTTGATAAGCAGATCATGCCGGATTTATAAAGAAAGTAGTGTCGTTATGTTGCGCATCCTGATCGTGGAAGATTCATCTGTCGTTGCGCTGCTGCTCAAGGCGATTTTTCAACAACAGCCTGACATGCAGGTGGTCGGTCACGCAAAGAACGGACGCGAAGCGGTGCAGATGGCACGTGAGCTGAAACCGGATGTGATCACCATGGATATCCGCATGCCGGTGATGGACGGCTTCGAGGCGACGCGCATGATCATGGCGAACAGCCCGACGCCTATCGTCGTGGTCAGTTCCAGTGTGGATGATGAAGAATTGCGTATCACCTTCCGCGCCATCGAAGAAGGCGCGCTGGCGGTCATGGAAAAGCCGCGCGGGTTTACTCATCCTGACTTCGAAACAATCCGCCGCGATCTGGTGGATACCGTGCGCGCCATGTCGCAAGTCAAGCTGTTCAAGCGTTTCAAAGTTGAACGGCCCAGTGGCGTTGATATTTATGAGACGGCGATTCATCAGCGCACCAAGGCCTATGAATTGCTGGCGATTGCTTGTTCTACCGGTGGGCCGCAGGCCTTGCATCGAATATTCGCTTTGTTGCCGATTGGTTTTCCGGTACCTGTCGTGGTGACACAGCATATTTCCAAGGGTTTCGTCGGTGGTCTGGCGGCCTGGCTGGCGGGAAATACCTTGTTGAACGTCAAGCTGGCTGAGCAAGGCGAGCTGCTGACGGCGGGAACAATTTATTTCGCGCCGGATGATCAGCATCTGCTGGTTACCCGTACTCATGAGGGTCTGGCAGTGAACTTGAATCAGGGGGTGAGCTTCAATGGTTTTCGGCCTTCGGCCAGTCCGATGTTCAAGTCGGTGGCGATGACCTGTCAAAGTCGTGCGATAGGGGCGTTGCTGACGGGTATGGGTGCCGATGGTGCGGATGGTTTGCTGGCGATGCGCCGTGTCGGTGGTCATACGCTGGTACAGGATGAGGCAAGTGCCGTGGTATATGGCATGCCGGGTGCGGCGATCGCACTTGATGCGGTGGATCAGGTGGTGGCGCTGGACAATATGCCTGCCTATTTGAGCAGCATCGTGCGTAAATAGGTGCGGTGATATGGAAAGAGTGCTGGATAGTCTGGTTCAGGAATTTTGTGGGGATTGCCAGCAACGCATGCAGCGGGTAACCAATATTATGCAATCGGGTGTGCCGTTGAGTTGTACGCAACTGGATCAATTGCATCAGGAGTTTGATACGCTGTTCGGCGGCGCGCGCGCCGTGCATTTGCCGGAAATGGAATTTTTTTTTCGCAGTATGGCGATCTACGCACGCTATTTGCGTAATGGTCTGAGGGACGGGCAGACGATAACTCAGCCTGCCTGGCAGGATTTGTTGGCGGGTATTGCAATGGTCAGACGCTGCGGGGATGATATGTCTCTGTGTCTCGAGCACTGCAATAAGCATCGGTCAACTTTGCTGCAAGCGATCGAAAACCGAATCAATAAGGGAGGCACAAGATGAAGATTTTGATTGTGGATGACAGCATGACTTCGCGCATGCTGTTCAAGGCTTACATGCCTAAAGACGGGCAACATGAACTGTTCGAGGCTGCCGTGTTGCCGGATGCTCTGGAGAAGATGCGGGAAGTGCAACCGGAGCTGGTGATACTGGATTACAACATGCCGGAGCACAACGGGGTGGAAATGGCGCGGGCCATGCTGGATGCCGGACTCAAGGCGAAATTTGTGCTGCTGACGGCAAATACCCAAAGAACAGTGGTCGATTCGGCGCGGGCAGCCGGTTTTATTCAGGTTGTAGAGAAGCCGGTCAATGCGGTAAAAATCGCCGCGCTGTTGGCGCAGGTGGCATGATGGAACTCGATGAACTGGAACGCGACGCATTGCGCGAATTGGCCAACGTCGGCCTGAGTCGTGCCGCCACGCAGCTGTCCGAATTGTTGAATGATCACATCGAGATGACGGTGCCATTGGTGCAGGTGGTTCCCTACGATCAGGTAACACAGGCCTTGCAGCTTGATCCGCACGCCATGGTTGCCGCAGTTTGGCAGAGTTTTTCCGGGCAGAGTGAAGGGACGTCCATTCTGATGTTTCCTTCAGAGGACAGCAAAAATCTGGTGCGCGCACTGGTCGGGCCCTCCATGCTGGGGGCAGGAGAAGACGACTTGCGCGGCATCGAGCACGAAGCGATGATGGAAATCGGCAATATTATCATCACTTCAGGAATGGCGGTGATTGCCGATATGCTGGGTCAGGAAGTGCGGATGTCATTGCCGGGCTATATGGAAGGCAATTTGCCGGACATCATGGCGCAGCGTAGCTGGGACAATGCGGGACGTGAGATGCAGGCGATCATCATGTTCACGCACCTGAAGGCAGCGCAGCGTGAAATCGAGGGGCGCATGGTGATGTTGATGTCGGTTGATTCGGTGCAGGTGTTGTTTGACCGCTTGCATAAATTGCTGAGAAGTTTGTAAGGTTGACATGCTGGAGTCGCTGAACGCACCGGAGCACACGCAATGAAACGCTGGAAATCAGGCTTGTTCAATACACCACTGCGCATCGTCATCGCGGTGGGCGTCGTGGTATTCAGCGTCGAGTTCCTGTTCATGACATTGCTGCATGATGTGATTATGCCCCTCATGTCATTTACAGTTTCGGACAGAATCTGGAGCATCATAGATGCGGTCACGCTGGTCGTACTGGTTTCCCCGGTACTGTACTTTCTGGTTTTCATCCGAATGCAGAGGGATTTTGCCGAGCTTACGCAGCTGTTTGCCGATCTGACCGATACCTTGATGGTCGGCGTGTTGCTGGTTGACACGGACTTGCGCGTGCATAGATGGAATCAATGGCTGGAACGCAAAACCGGCATTTCTTCGCAGCAGGCATGCGGCAAGCTGTTAACGGAGTTGTTCGCCGACTTGAACAGCCCGCGCCTGCTATCGGCTATTGAGCTATGTATAAAACACAAATCGCCGCAGCTGATCTCGCAGACGCTGAATCGTTATGTGCTGCCCATACCGCTGGTTTCCCCTATGCATGATCTGAAGCTGATGCAACAACAGGTGAGCGTGGCGCCATTGACCAATAGTCGCGGCGAAACGCTGGCGGCAATCAGTATCAATGATGTGACTGAGAGCGTTGCCAAGTCTTCCGCATTGGCGCGGCTGGCCATGAAGATGGAATCACAGAGCAACCGGGATCAATTGACGGGCGCTTATAACCGGCATTTCCTGTGGTCATGGCTGACGCCGCAACTCAAGCAGAGTGTGCGCCACAGTCAGGCGCTCAGTTGTCTGATGCTGGATATCGATTACTTTAAACGCATCAACGATACCTATGGACATGATGTGGGTGATGCCGTGTTGCGTGGTTTCGCGGAAATACTTCATGAGCAGATGCGCGACTCGGATATTCTGGTGCGCTACGGTGGTGAAGAATTCGTTGTGCTGTTGACGCATGCCGATGCCGCAGTCGCGCTGGAGATCGCCAATCGCATTCTGGATCGTGTGCGTAAAACAGCTATTGCGCCGCTTGAGGCGGGGGATGTACGTTGCAGTATCGGCGTCTCCAGCTGGACGCCGGAAGAACCCTGTTCGGCTGAAGAGCTGCTCAAGGAAGCGGATCGGTGCTTGTACCATGCCAAACATAATGGGCGCGATCAGGTGGTGATTGATCGCGAGTCGTCACACAGCCTGCGATAAGCCTGGTCGTTGCCTGCGGAAGCGCGGATACCAGGAAAATTCTCAAGTGCGACAGGCTCAAACACATATGAGGAGCGCGCATCATGAAGTGCCTCCCTTCTTCCGATAATCTGCCTTCCATTTGCACAGCATCAGAGAGTCGAAAAATTTCTGCTGCCAGCCTGAATGCTCAGCTCTTGGGAACGAAGGTGAAGGCGTCAGAAAAGAACGCTTCGTTGGACAGGCCGCGCTGCGCAGTAAAATCAGTGTGCGCTGCTTCGACAACGACGGGGGCTCCGCAGACATAGGTTTCGTGTGCGGACAGGTCGCTGTAGTCTTCCAGCACGGCCCGGTGGACGAAACCGGTGCGTCCCTGCCATTCATCTTCAGGCAGCGCGTCAGACAGTACCGGGGTGAATTTGATACCTTGTGCATCCCACTGTCTGGCCATATCCAACATGTACAGATCGGACAGTTTGCGCGCGCCCCAGTAGAAGTGCATGGAACGCTTGATACCGATATGCAGCGCATGTTCGATGATGGCTTTGACCGGCGCAAAGCCGGTGCCGCTGGCGACGAAAATGATAGGTTTGTCGGAATCTTCGCGCAGGAAGAAGGTTCCGAGTGGCCCCTTGAAGCGCAGAATGTCGCGCTCTTTCATTTCGTTAAAGACATGCTGTGTAAACGCGCCACCGGTAATGTTGCGGATATGCAATTCCAGCAGTTCATCTTTGTGCGGCGCATTGGCCAGTGAAAAGCTGCGCGGCTTCTGATCCTTGAGCAGTATGTCTATGTACTGTCCTGCGAGGAATTGCAGGCGTTCATTGGCGGGCAGTTTGAGTTTTAGCACCATCACATCGTCGGCGGGTTTTTCCATGCTATGCACCCGGCAAGGCATGGTTTTGATTTGAATATCCTTGACTGCGTTGACTTCCTGACATTCAATCACCAGGTCTGACAGGGGCTTCGCGCAGCAAAATAGCGCCATGCCCTGGGCTTTGTCAGCGTCGGTCAGCGTGCTGCCCTGATGCGTGCCAAAGTCCACCTGACCTTGCAGCACCTTGCCCTTGCACGCGCCACATACACCATCGCGGCAGCTGTAGGGCAGGTTGTAACCGTGTCTGAGTGCGGCTTCGAGCAGGGTTTCGTGCGCTTCGGCGGGGAACTGGTGGCCGCTGGGCTGGATTATGGTCTGGAAAGTCATGATCTGTGCTGGTGTATGGAGCGGTTGCGCGAAAGCGTGGATTTTAACGCATAATTAGCCTATGAAACGAATACTCATTGTTGGCTGTGGGGATATAGCGCGGCGCACTCTCCCCGGGCTTGTCCAGCGTTATCGCGTGTATGCACTGGTGCGCAACCCGGAAAACTGCGCGGGTCTGCGCAATCTTGGCGCCATTCCGATTATCGGTGATCTGGATGATCGCACCAGTCTGGCTCGGCTCTCGGGGTTAGCCGATGCGGTGCTGCATTTCGCGCCACCGCCTGTGAACGGTGATACCGACACCCGTACGCGCAATCTGCTCAGCGTCTTATCGCAGGGTGCTTTGCCGTCCTGTCTGATTTATATCAGCACCAGCGGCGTGTACGGCGATTGCGGCGGGGATCGCGTGAGCGAAACCAGAGCGGTAAATCCGGCATCTGTACGCGGAAAACTCAGGGTGGATGCCGAGCGGCAGATCCGTCGCTGGGCCAGGCGCAACGGGGTTAATGCCAGCATCCTCAGGGTGCCAGGCATTTATGCAGAAGACCGTCTTCCGCTGGCGCGACTGCGTGCCGGTTCTCCGGCTATTGCGGCGGCGGAGGACAGCTACAGCAATCACATCCACGCCGACGATCTGGCAAGGATCGCTGTTGCGGCGTTGCGCAGAGCGAAGCCGTGCCGCGTCTATCATGCGACCGATGAAGATGAAATGAAGATGGGCGACTACTTCGATTTAGTGGCCGATGCGTATGGCTTGTCGCCTGCGCCGCGCATGACGCGATGCGAAGTGCAGCGCGCCGTGTCGCCTGTGATGTGGTCGTTTATGAATGAATCCAGAAGGCTGGCCAATGGGCGCATCAAGCGCGAGCTGAAGGTTAAGTTAGCTTATCCGACCGTTGCAGATTTTCTCGCCACAAAAACGACAAGGCCGGATTGCTCCGGCCTTGTTTAAAACCATTTATCCACGAAAATCACGAAATACACGAACAAAATCAAAAGGGTAATTAAAATTTGTTCCATGTAACACTTGGCGTTAGCTTATGTCTTGCCATCTCATCAAGTATTTTTACAGAATCATTTCGTGCTTTTCGTGGACAGATGTTTTTTCCTCAGCCTGCGCGCATTTCCAGCATCAGATGGTTGATGCGCTTCACAAAGCCCGCAGGATCGTCGAGCTGACCGCCTTCGGCCAGCAAGGCCTGATCGAACAGCACCGCTGCCCAGTCATCGAAGTGCTGCGATTCCGCCTTCAGACGAATCACCACCGGATGTTGCGGGTTGATTTCCAGAATCGGCATGGATTCCGGTATCTTTTGACCCGCCGCTTTCAACATGCGCGCCATATTGCCGCTCATATCATCTTCGTCCGCTACCAGGCATGCCGGTGAGTCGGTCAGGCGGTGTGTGACGCGTACTTCTTTGACTCGGCCGGTCAGGCTGGCTTCGATCTTCTCAGTCAGCTCCTTATGCTCGGTGGCTTGCTTCTCCTGATCCTGTTTCTCGGCTTCATCTTCCAGTGCACCCAGATCCAGCCCGCCCTTGGCAACGGAGACCAAAGACTTTTCCTTGAATTCAGTCAGCGAACCGACTACCCATTCGTCCACGCGGGCCGAGAGCAGCAGCACTTCGATGCCCTTCTTGCGGAACACTTCCAGATGCGGGCTGTTCTTCGCCGCATTGAAGGTGTCGGCGGTGATGTAGTAAATCTTGTCTTGGCCTTCCTTCATCCGGGCTATGTAATCAGACAGCGAAACGGTTTCGTCCGGGGTGTCTGAGTGGGTGGAGGCGAAGCGCAACAGCCCTGCAATCCTGTCCTTGTTGGCAAAATCCTGCCCCGCGCCTTCCTTGATGACCTGACCGAACTGGCTCCAGAAGGTGGTATATTTTTCCGCTTCGTTGCTCGCCAAATCTTCCAGCAGGCCGAGCACTTTCTTGGTACAGCCTTCGCGTATTGCCTTGATGTCCTTTGATTCCTGAAGGATTTCGCGCGATACGTTCAATGGCAGATTGTTGGAGTCGACGATGCCGCGCACGAAGCGCAGATAGGATGGCAGCAACTGTTCTGCGTCGTCCATGATGAATACGCGTTTCACATACAACTTGATACCGTGCTGTGCCTTGTGATCCCACAGATCGAACGGCGCACGGGCAGGCACGTAGAGCAGTTGGGTGTATTCCTGACGGCCTTCGACGCGGGCATGTGTCCACGCCAGCGGATCTTCGTAGTCGTGGCCGACGTGCTTGTAGAACGCCGTATATTCGTCGTCGGTAATTTCGTTCTTGGAACGCGCCCAGAGTGCGGATGCCTGATTGACGGTTTCGTCTTCTTCCGTGACAACTTGAGCGCCGTCTTTCCACTCTTCCTTGCGCATCACAATCGGTTGAACGATGTGATCGGAATACTTGCGGATGATAGCGCGTATCTTGTGACCGGAGAGTAGGTCATCCTGATCTTCTCTGAGATGCAAGGTGATCGTCGTGCCGTGATTCGCCTTTTCGACCATCTCGATGGAGAATTCGCCGCCGCCATCCGACTCCCAGGAAACGCCCTGATCGGTGTTTTCACCGGCACGGCGGGTGGTCACGACGACCTTGTCTGCAACGATAAACGCGGAATAGAAGCCGACGCCGAACTGACCGATCAATCCCGCATCCTTTTGCTGGTCGCCGCTCAAACGCGAGAAGAACTCACGTGTGCCGGACTTGGCGATGGTGCCCAGATTGTTAATGACTTCGTCGCGGTTCATGCCGATGCCGTTATCGCTAATCGTCAGCGTGCGCGCTTCCTTGTCAAAACTCAGGCTGATTTTCAGCTCGGAATCATTCTCGAACATCGAGTCGTTGTGCAGCGCCTCGAAACGCAGCTTGTCGCAGGCGTCCGATGCGTTGGAGACCAGTTCTCGCAGAAAAATCTCGCGGTTGGAATACAGGGAGTGGATCATCAATTGCAGAAGTTGCTTTACTTCCGTCTGAAAACCCATCGTTTCGCGATTAGTGCTGGCAGTCATAGCAGTCCTTGAATTTAAGGTTGAACAAAGTGACGAGGAAGATGGGGCGGGAATGCGGAATTTCAAGTGCCGAAGAGGTGAGGAGGTAAAAATTATGCGTGGCCGCTTCGCACTAGAAATAACAGTTGTCACATCACATGAAAAAGCGATTTCACGCGGAGACGCGGAGACGCGGAGACGCGGAGGAAGATGTCTTTTTACGTAATTATTTTCATTTCCAATCTCGTTGAGGCTTCCAAGTTTTATGACGAGATTTTCTCCGCGTTCTCCGCGTCTCCGCGTGAGTATGGTTTTGAATTCTCCTCTGGCTGAGTTTTAACAGTTGTGTAGCCCGGATGAAACGGAGTGAAATCCGGGGACGCTCGTTGAAATCAATCCCGGATTCCATTGCATTACATCCGGGTTACGCTGGCTTCTTGCTTCACTCTTCAATGCCTTGTCGGGTCAGGCAATTTTGAGAAGTTTCCGCTAAATTCGATCAGTTGCTCCAGTTTGGCTTTTGCCGCACCGCTGGCGATCACTTCACCGGCGCGGGCAATTCCTTCCACCAGTGTCGTGCTCAAACCGGCGACATAGATCGCCGCACCGGCGTTCAGTTGCACGATGTCGCGGGGTGCGCCGGGCTGGTTGTCGAGTACGTCGCGCAGCATTGCGCAGGCATCGGTGGCATTTGCCACGCGCAGCAAATCGTTGGAAGCGCAGTTCATGCCGAATTGTTCGGGGGTGACGGTGTATTCGCTGATTTCGCCGTCTTTCAGTTCGGCGATGAAAGATTTGCCATTGATGGAGATTTCATCCATTCCGTCCGCGCCGTGTACCACCAGCACATGGCGGCTGCTGAGGCGTTGCAGCACGCGCGCCATGATGCCGACCAGATCGGAATGAAAGACCCCCAGCACCTGATTGTCAGCGCCCGCCGGATTGGTCAGCGGCCCCAGCACGTTGAACAGGGTGCGCACCCCGAGTTCACGGCGCACTGGCGCAGCATATTTCATCGCGCCGTGAAAATTGGGCGCAAACATAAAGCCGATGCCGATGCTGTCCACGCACTGCGCAACTTGTTCTGGTGTCAAGTTGATGTTTACGCCAAGTTTTTCCAGCACGTCGGCGCTGCCGCAAGTTGAGGATACCGAACGACCGCCGTGCTTGGCGACCCGTGCGCCCGCTGCTGCGGCGACGAACGCGCTGGTGGTTGAGACGTTAAAGGTGCTGATGCCGTCGCCGCCCGTGCCGCAGGTGTCCACCAGATGTCCGCGATTAGAGACAGGAACTTTGGTGGCGAATTCGCGCATCACGAAAGCGGCGGCGGAGATTTCACCGACCGTTTCTTTCTTGACGCGCAGGCCGACCAGAATGCCGGCGATCTGCGCAGCAGTCACTTCGCCGCTCATGATCTGACGCATCAGCGAGAGCATCTCGTCGTAGAAAATCTCCCGCTGTTCGATCAGCCGGGTCAGCGCTTGTTGCGGGGTAATCATGGTTTGCCTTCCAGAAAATTCTTCAGCATGTCGTGGCCGTGTTCGGTGAGGATGGACTCGGGATGGAACTGTACGCCGTGCACCGCCAGTGTCTTGTGGCGCACGCCCATGATCTCGCCATCGTCCGTCCAGGCGGTGATCTCCAGACAATCCGGCAGCGTCTCGCGCTCGATCACCAGCGAGTGATAGCGCGTCGCGGTGAACGGGTTGGGCAGACCGGTGAATACGCTGTTGTTGTGGTGATGGATAAGCGAGGTCTTGCCGTGCATCAGCTGTTTGGCGTGGATGATGCGCCCGCCGAAGGCCTGACCTATGCTCTGATGACCCAGGCAGACGCCCAGAACGGGAATTTTTCCTGCGAAATGTTGAATCGTTGCGACTGAAATCCCGGCTTCATTCGGCGTGCAGGGGCCGGGCGACACCACGATGTGTTGCGGATTCATTGCTTCGATCTGCTCGACGGTGATTTCATCGTTGCGATGCACCTCCACATCCGCACCCAGTTCGGCGAAATACTGCACCAGGTTGTAGGTGAAGGAGTCGTAATTGTCGATCATTAACAGCATGTTCTCTCCAGTCGTTAATTCTTTTTACGCATCATACTCAAAGCCAGTGCTTCGGCAACTTCAATGCC
>Ga0208863_1001746_pt1 | contig 12720 bp, 3 predicted proteins | sample RifOxyD3_FD_184040 | JGI IMG/M metagenome (GOLD analysis project Ga0208863, IMG submission 184040) | Soil microbial communities from Rifle, Colorado - Rifle Oxygen_injection D3 (SPAdes) | ecosystem: Environmental > Terrestrial > Deep subsurface > Rock core/Sediment | place: Rifle, Colorado...
TGATGCAATCATGGGCGCGGCAATTGATATCATCAAATCGCTCCGGCAATCAAGGCAAATAATATCGCCATCTCACTGAGTTGGCGCAACTCAGAAAGTTGAGCTTAAAATTTTCGGACCAATGTTCATTCACCCGTGAGGTATTTTATGTCAGCGGAACCAAACATGATTCCAAAAGATGACCATCTTGTAGAGTCGTACTCCAAAAAACATTTTTTTCTCACTGCTGCCTTGTGGATACTGCTCGGGGGCACACTATTCTGGGCCTTCATCATGATCCGCGACCAGGTTTCAATGGTTATTTTTCTGGTCCTATGTTTTCTCATTCGCCTACTCGCCAAGCATTGGGGAAAAAAATTTAATGCGATTATGTTCCCAAAACCATTTGTGGGCTGGGCACAGAAAACAAACTCTTATCAAATTGTAGCAATGGCAATGAAGCAGCAATGGTCTGCGGCCTGGATAGTATTTAGTGTTCTTCCTGTTATTTTTCTGTCTGTAGAGTGTCGCGTCTGGTTTCAGACTGTACTTGACCTTGACCAAATGATTGTTACAAATGCATATATTGAAGAGATTGGCAGAAGAAAAACCGGTCGCAGGTCTAGAGGCGGAGATATTCTATATATAGTAACGGAGAACGGTGAAAAGGTAAAACTTAATGCGAGCCTGACGGAAAAACAAATACAAATATTAAATGAATTAATAGACAAAAGACAGAATGTTACAATTTGGTATCAAGCTAGTGGCACAATAACAAAGAATTCCGTATGGCAAATTAAAAAAAATGAATTAATGATACAAGAATACAACAAAGAAAGAGTAATAAAAAACCGTAATTTTGCCAAAACAGCAAGCATATCCATAATCAGTTATTTGCTTTTCACAACATCTTTTATCGTTATTTTTTATATGAGGAAACTAAACAAATTGAGAAATATGGAGGATTGATATTATGTCGAATCTTACGGGTGACGCCACCATAATAATTCTTAATGGGGTAAAGCTTGGAACAGATGTTCCTGCTGATATAAAATCAGCCATTGAAAAAGAGACAAACACAGGAAAAACAGTAGATACTACACTTGGTACTCTTAACGCATTAAGTGTATTTGCTGAGATGGCTGCGAAGGCCAGCGTAGAAATCCCTTATGTTCCTGGTGGTGGAGTGATCGATGCCGTCTCTCTTGGCAAAAATTGTTTAGAAGCTAATAACGACTTTCAAAGAAACGGCTTTGTTAGCGATGGAAAGTGGATGGAGATAGCCGGTGACGCTGTTGGGGTTGTAAGTGCTCTTGGTGCGTGTGTTGCCGCTGCCGTCTCGACTCCCGTTTCTGTCCCGGTTCTCGCTTTTGGGCTCGTCGCATCAGCTGGCCTTAGCGTAACAGGAATGATGCAATCTCCTGATGATAGAACGATTCAAGACTATTGGTCTAATTTCGCACAATCAACTGCGGATAATGTCGGGCAGGCTGCGGAGGCTGTTGGCGATTTTTTAAAACGAGTAGGAGAAGCTGCAGGGGAGGGCATCGGCGAAGGTCTTGATGCTGCCGAAAAGGCCATCGCCGGAGGCATTGCCGCTTTGGGCAAGATGATGGATATGGCTTTCGGTGCACTCGTCAACGGCCTCGCCAACGCCATCGACGATTTGATCTCCAGTCTCTTCTCTACCGCCCAAGCCGCTGTCCTGCGCTGTGACCCATTGACTCTGGACTTGGACGGCGATGGTCTGGAGACCATCGGTATCGATCCGGCCAACCCCATTCTTTTTGATCACAACGCCGACGGCGTCAAAACTGCCACCGGCTGGATCAAACCCGATGACGGCTTTCTGGTACTTGACCGTAACGGCAACGGCACCATCGACAGCGGCGCCGAGTTGTTCGGCGACTCCACTCCGGTCATGGATAGCGAAGGCAATGTGGTCGGCATTGCCGCAGACGGCTTTGCGGCCCTGGCACGGGAAGACACCAACGGCGACGGGATGGTGGACGCCGGCGACGCCCGCTTTGCCGACATCAAGGTCTGGCGCGACCTCAACAGCGACGGGGTGAGCCAGGAAGGAGAGCTGCAAAGCCTTGCGGAGGCCGGCATCGCCGCCATCCATGTCGCCAAGACCGAGAACTCACAGCCCCTGGCCAACGGCAACCTGCTCGCCGACCTTGGCAGCTTCGTGCGCGCCGACGGCAGCGAAGGCGAGCTTGGCGCGGTGAGCGCCGAGATGGGCGACATCGACCTGGCCGAGGACACCTTCCACAGCGAATTTACCGACTCGATTCCGCTCACCCCCGAGGCCGAAATCTTGCCGGACATGAACGGTTCGGGCCAGGTGCGTTCCTTGCGGGAGGCGGCCAGCCTCTCGCCGGAACTGGCCACCCTGCTCGACCAGTACGCCCAGGCCGCCACCCGGGCCGAACAACTGGCGCTGCTCGACCAGCTCATCATTGAATGGGGCAAGACCTCTGAACTCGCGGTCACCGGTGACGGCGCCTACGACGGGGTGGAAACCATTGTGAGCATTGCCGGCTACGCTGTGGGCAGCGCCGGGTATGAGACCTGGATGACCAGGCTTCAGACCCTGGAGCGCTTCAACGGTCGGCCTTTTGGCACGCCGGCCGCGGGGGCTGAAAGCGTTTCCATTAATCTGTTCAACGCCCGCTTGAGCTTCCTCAATCAGGCATATGATGCGCTCAAGCAGTCGGTCTACGATGGCCTGCTCCTGCAGACCCGGCTCTCGCCCTACCTGGAAGCAATCGATCTGACCATTGACGAAACCGGCCTTGCCCTCGACTACAGCGGCACCAGTGCTGCTTTCCAGGCACGGCACGACGTGGCACCGGGGGAAGCGGTGCGCGACCTCCTCGACCTGGAGCGTATCGCCGGCACCGATCTCACCGCCATGGGCTGGGACGGCTACGGCCAACTGCGGAGCTGGCTGGCCACGGCGGCCGGCAATACGGATGATCCGACCCTGGTGCCGGCTATTGTGGCCGCGCTTGGCGATTTCGGCTACCCCGGCCTGCGCACCAATGGCAACGGCACCGACAACAGCGAGGCGGTGATTGGCGACGACACCGGTGGGGTGCTCAACGGCCGCGGCGGCAACGATCTTGTCCTGGGCGGCGACGGCGACGATACCCTGAATGGCGGCAGCGGCAGCGACGTGCTCTACGGCGGCGCCGGCAACGACACCTACGTCTTCAATGCAGGGGACGGAGCCGACACCATTATCGAATCTCACGGCGATACCGGCACCGACACCCTGCAGTTCGGCGCCGGCATCCTGGCGGGCAACCTGGATATCCATGCCGATGGCGACAAACTGGTCTTTGCCCACGCCAATGGCACGGACCGGGTCTCCATTGCCAACTGGTTCGACAGTCTGGTTGTTGACAGCCACCGGCTGGATACCTTGCGCTTTGCCGACGGCAAGAGCTTTGATCTGCATGCCCTGCAACTGGGCACCGATGCGGCGGACACCCTCACCGGCACCGACGCGGCCGATATCCTGGTCGGCGGGGCGGGCGACGACCTGCTTTACGGCGGCACGGGCGCCGACACCATGGCGGGCGGCATTGGCAACGACACCCAAAGAAAATGGAGACGGAGCCTTATTCCACAGCCCCGCATCAATGAACTCACCCTAATTTAGACGGAGGAAACAGATGCCCCACAGAGCGCGCGTAAGACATGCAGGTATTCCCCAACACGTAACTCAGCGTGGGAACCCCAACCGCGCAGCTTGTTTTTTCGCTGACGAGGATTATCAGCACTATTTGGACAGCCTTCTGGAAGGCACGACGCGATATGGTTGTGACAGGAAATGAACGGAGCGTGGTGATGAATAAGGACAGAATATCGGGCTCCGTCCCCATTTTTCGTTCGGAGGTGACCACATGAGTAGGATCAAAATAGTTCGGACGTGGCCTTTTTTTTCGAAAAAGGAAGAACCTTCCGTATGTCTAGCCCGCTGGAAATGGGCAATTATCTTCGTGTTGTCCTGGGGGGCTTTTGTCCTGTATGTACAACCTGCCATTCGACAATTCATAGTTGGAATGTCATCCCCACAGGCAGAAAAAATCGAAATGCGTCTTGGCGGATTTTCGCCGGATAACCGTTTACTCTCATACGATGTGTGCCGCGGTAAAAATTGCTATGCCGGGCTGTTGGACTTACATGCCAGCGATATCACAAAAATAGTCCCGCCTGACCCTGACGAATGGTGGAGTTCTGGGTATTTCTCTCCGAGCGGCAAATATTTGGCCTTTGCGGTGAAACGAAGATCAGAAAACAGCCGCTGGTCGCAACTGGGACTGTACGATATCGAAACAGCCTCATTAAAAAAACTCACCCAAACGCAATCTTTAAAAGAATTCCCTTCTTTCTCGCCGGATGAGAAGCGGATGATCTATGCGCAAGCTAATTCAGAGAGGGAAAACGGAAAAATCAGGTTTTCCTGCTGGGACATGTACGAGCTGGACATTGATAGCGGACAAGAGCGCCGCCTGACCGATTACCAGTTTTTTTTAATAGGGCGACCATTTTACCTGCCTGACGGTAAGCAATTTATCTTTTCCGGCGAAGGCCCCTCCCACTTTCTTGACAAGGTCGGCATAGAAGCCAGTGAGGCATACGAAAAAAAATATCAAGACAACACGATTTTCATACTTGATGCAAAAAACGCGGAATTGCGTCCTGTATTTTCCAATGGCCAACTATCACATTCACCGATGATCTCTAAAGACGGTAAGCGCATGGCGTATGTGGCAAGATCGGATGATTTGAATAGGTTGGCAGGTGAGTCAACTCTTGGCTACACCTATGACCTCTTCATGCTGGAGGATGGTAGCCATCGTCGCCTGACGAATCTCAAGGGGCCACTTCGTAGCGGGGCGATGTCGCCGGATGGCAGCCTGATCGCTTATGTTTCGGAGTCAGAGCGCAATGGTGAAGTTCAACTTTGGATACTCGATGTATCACAGAATCAGTTGAGGAAAATTGACATAGACACTCTATTGTCAAAAAATCAATAAAATATTTACTAACTGCTGAGGAGAAAAAAATGCCCTGGGTTAACGATTTACCAACGTATGGAAATTGGGGAGGACCGGGTTGGGCTGCGCATTTGGAAATTCCGCCGGGTGAGAAGTTAACTCCTGACCAACTGAGTGTTGATGGTATAAATAACCTTGATAGGTTATTTAAAAAACATGACCTTGCCTATGAAAAAGCTGATGATCTTAGTGGGTCTGCTAAGGCAAAGGCTATCTTGGAGGCGGATTTGAATCTGTTTTGGGGGCTAACTTCCGCCCTTGACTCAAACGATCCTCGTAGCTTCGAAGATCCTTCTTGGGGAAAGACCTATCAGAATCTTGCAACGGATGCATTCGCATATAAGATTGTATTTTGGGATGTGCCAAATTTAATTAGTGAAATTGATTATGGTGACGGCCTCAGGGATTGGCTAACGTATAATATGAGCAATTTGGCCGACGCCTTGGAAGGCCCTGTACAAGCCTTGAGCGAATGGCTGAATAACTATGTGAATAGCTTGGCAGATACCTTAAATGGCCCAGTCCAGGAGCTAAGCTACTTGATTTCCGACCTTTTCGGCACAGCCCAACGCTTCATCCCCCGCCGCGACCCATTGACACTGGATTTAGACGGCGACGGTCTGGAAACCGTCCCTCCGAGCTCCACCAACATCCTCTTCGACCACACTGGCGAAGGCATCAAGACCGGCACCGGCTGGATCAAGGCCGACGATGGCTTCCTCGTGCTGGACCGCGATGGTAATGGCAGCATCGATTCCGGCAGGGAATTGTTCGGCGACTCCACTCCCCTGTTCGACGCCGAAGGCAACGAGATCGGCAAAGCCGAAGACGGCTTCGACGCCCTCGCTCAGGAAGACACCAACCAGGACGGCGTCGTCAATGCTCAAGACGCTCGCTGGAACGAACTGCGCATATGGCAAGACGCCAACCAGGACGCCATCAGTGACGAAGGTGAGCTAAAAACTATGGATGAAGCGGGGATTGCCAGCATCAGCGTTGCCAAGACCGAGTACAGCCGCATCCTCCCCGGCGGCAACGAGATAGCCGACTTGGGCAGCTACACCCGAACTGATGGCACCACCGGCAGCGCCGGTACCACTGCGGGCCTTGCCGACGTCAACCTTGCCGCCGATACGTTCCACCGCAGCTTCACCGATAGCATTCCCCTCACCCAGGAAGTCGAAATTCTTCCCGACATGCATGGCAGCGGCGTCGTGCGCGACCTAAGGGAAGCCGCCAGCACTCCCACCTCCCAAGGTAGTGATCTCACTGCCCTGCTCATCCAATATGCCAGCGCTAGTACCCGCAGCGACCAACTCGCCCAGCTCGATTCCCTGTTGATCGCCTGGGGTGCTACCTCCGGTATGGCTGACATGGCCAACCGCGCAGCAGAACACGGTTATGCTTTTATCACCAATCTCGATACTGTTCACCAGGCCCGACTCATCGCACTCGAACAGTTCAACGGGCGCGGCTTCTATCGCTTCCCGTGGGAAACGGAACTCGGTCAGGCCGGTGTCACCGGCCTGACAGTCGACACCGACGCCGCAGGTCAGTCGCAGATTCGCGTCAACATGAACACCAGCCAGATCGCCCTGCTCGACCAGGCGTGGGCGGCACTACGACAATCCGTCTACGACGGCCTGCTCCTGCAGACCCGGCTCAAACCCTACCTGGATGGGATCGATCTGACCATCGACGAAACCGGCCTTGCCCTCGACTACAGTATTACGGCCGCTACCTTCCAGGCCCGCTACGATGCGGCGCCGGCCGAGGCAGTGCGCGACCTCCTCGATCTGGAGCGCATTGCCGGCACCGACCTCACCGCCATGGGCTGGGATGGCTACGGCCAACTGCGGAGCTGGCTGGCCGCGGCTGCCGGCAATACTGATGATCCGACCTTGGTGCCGGCTATTGTGGCCGCGCTTGGCGATTTCGGCTACCCCGGCCTGCGCACCAACGGCAACGGCACCTCGGCCAGCGAAGTCGTCATCGGGTCCGATGCGGGCGCTGTCCTCAACGGCAATGCCGGCAACGATCTTGTCCTGGGCGGCGACGGCGACGATACCATCAACGGCGGATCGGGCAGCGACGTGCTTTACGGCGGCGCCGGCAACGACACCTACGTCTTCAATGCAGGCGACGGAGCCGACACCATTGTCGAGTCTCATGGCGATACCGGGACGGACACCCTGCAGTTCGGCACCGGCATCTTAGCGGGCAACCTGGATATCTACGCCGATGGCGACAAGCTGGTCTTTGCCCACACCAACGGCACGGACCGGGTCTCCATTGCCAACTGGTTCGACAGCCTGGTTGCCGACAGCCACCGGCTGGATACCTTGCGTTTTGCCGACGGCAAGAGCTTTGATCTGCATGCCCTGCAACTGGGTACCGATGCGGCGGACACCCTCACCGGCACCGACGCCGGCGACATCCTCGTGGGTGGGGCGGGCGACGACGTGCTTAATGGCGAGGCGGGCGACGACCTGCTTTACGGCGGCACGGGCGCGGACACCATGGCGGGCGGCATTGGCAACGACATTTACGTAGTGGATTCCGCCCTGGATACGGTCATCGAGGCAACCGACGAAGGGATGGACACGGTGGAGGCCCGGGTGAGTCACACCCTTTCAGCCAACGTGGAGAACCTGACCCTGGTTGGCACCGGCTCGACCAGCGGCATCGGCAATGAACTCGATAACACCATCATCGGCAACGCCGGCAACAACGCCCTCTACGGCCTGGAGGGCGATGACACCCTTTACGGCGGGGCGGGCAACGACCTGCTCGACGGCGGCGTCGGCGCGGACACCATGTCCGGCGGCATTGGCGACGACAGCTACGTGGTTGATACCCTTGCCGATACGGTAACGGAACTGGCCGGCCAGGGAACGGATACCGTCTACGCGGACATTTCCTACACCCTGGGCGCGAATCTCGAAAACCTCACCCTCATCGGCAGCGAGGCGGTGGACGGCGTTGGCAACGAACTGCATAACACCATCATCGGCAACGACGCCGCCAACGTGCTCACCGGCCTGGCCGGCAACGACACTTTAGACGGCCGCGGGGGTGCCGACACCATGCTGGGCGGCATTGGCAACGACATCTATGTGGTGGACAACATTGGCGATGCCGTAATCGAAAACGCGGACGAGGGCACCGATCTCGTCAAATCCTCCATCACCCACACCCTGACCGACAACGTCGAAAACCTCACCCTGACCGGCACCGCCACTATCGACGGCACAGGCAATGAACTCGACAACACCATCATCGGCAACGACGCCGCCAACGTACTCACCGGCCTGGCCGGCAACGACCTGCTCAACGGCGGCGCGGGCGCCGACACCATGCTGGGCGGCATTGGCAACGACATCTATGTGGTCGAGAGCAACGAAGACGCCGTGATCGAAAACGCGGAAGAAGGCACCGACACCGTCCAGGCCTCCATCAGCTACACCCTGGGCGACAACGTCGAAAACCTCACCCTCACCGGCTATGGCAACATCAACGGCACGGGTAACGAACTCGACAACATCATCATCGGCAACGGGGGAAGCAACACCCTGGACGGTGGCCTAGGTGCCGACAGCATGGCGGGCGGGGGCGGCAACGACACTTACATCCTCGACAACCAGGGCGATACGGTGACGGAACAGTGGGGACAGGGCACCGACACGGTGCTAAGCCCCTTTGACTACACCCTGGGCGCCAATGTCGAAAACCTCACCCTCACCGGTGAAGCCCTCACCGGCACCGGCAACGAGCTTGCCAACGTGATCATCGGCACTGCAGCGGACAACACCCTCTCAGGCCTCGACGGCAACGATACCCTCGACGGCGGCGCCGGGGCAGACACCATGATCGGCGGCATTGGCGACGACACCTACGTGGTGGACAACCTGCTCGACACCACCGTGGAGCTTGCCAACGAAGGTGTGGACACGGTGCAGAGCAACCTCACCTGGACCCTGGCCGACAACCTGGACAACATGACCCTCACCGGCACCGAGGCCATCAACGGCACCGGCAACGAGCTTGACAACGTGATCATCGGCAATACCGCCGCCAACACCCTTACCGGTCTTGCCGGCAACGATACCCTAGACGGCGGCATGGAAGCCGACGCCATGGCCGGCGGCAGCGGCAACGACACCTACATCGTCGACAACGCCGGCGATACGGTGATCGAGAGCGCTGACGAGGGCACCGACCTGGTCAAGGCCTCTGTCACCTACACCCTTTCCGACAACGTCGAAAACCTCACCCTCACCGGTTCCGCCAACATCGACGGCATTGGCAACGAGCTCGACAACAGCATTATTGGCAACGCCGCCGCCAACGTGCTCACCGGCCTGGCCGGCAACGACCTGCTGAACGGCGGCGCGGGTGGTGACACCATGCTGGGCGGCATTGGCAACGACATTTACATCGTGGACAACGGTGGCGACGTGGTGGTGGAGGGCCTGGATGAAGGCACCGACACGGTCCAGGCCAGTGTCAGCCACGCACTATCCGCCAACGTCGAAAACCTGATTCTTACCGGCTCCGCCAATATCGACGGCACGGGCAATGAACTGAACAACGCACTCTATGGCAACTCAGGCAGCAACGTCCTGGACGGCGGCGCAGGGGCCGACACCTTGACCGGCGGCGCGGGCGACGACACCTATGTGGTGGACGAGACCGGCGATCTGGTCATTGAAAACCCAGGCGGTGGCACGGATACCGTTCGCTCCTCCATCAGCTATACCTTGACCGACAACGTTGAAAACCTGCTTCTCACCGGCGACGCGGATCTCGACGGCACGGGCAACGAACTGAACAACACACTCCATGGCAACAGCGGTGACAACAACCTTCTGGGCCTGAACGGCAACGATACCCTGAACGGCCTGGACGGCAATGACCTGCTCGACGGTGGCGCTGGCGCCGACCTCATGACCGGTGGCACGGGCGACGACACCTATGTGGTGGACAACGACGGCGATCTGGTCATTGAAAACGCGGACGAGGGCGCTGATCTCGTTCGCGCCTCCATCAGTTTCACCCTGGTGGAGAACGTCGAGAATCTCATCCTGACCGGCGGCGCGGACCTCGACGGTACCGGCAATGAACTGGACAACGTGATCTCTGGCAACAGTGGCAACAACACCCTCCTCGGCCTGGATGGCAACGACACCCTGTACGGGCTGGCCGGCAACGACCTGCTCGACGGTGGCGCCGGCGCCGACATAATGGCCGGTGGCGCGGGTGACGACACCTACGAGGTGGACGAGGCCGGCGACCTGGTCATTGAAAACGAGGATGAGGGCATTGACTCCATCCGCTCGGCCATCAGCCATGGCCTGAGTGACAACGTCGAAAACCTCACCCTTACCGGCGATGCGGATATCGACGGCACCGGCAACTCCGGGAGCAACATGATCATCGGCAATTCCGGCGCCAACGTCCTGGACGGCGGCGCCGGTGTCGACACCATGGCGGGTGGGGCGGGCGACGATACCTATTGGGTGGACAACAGCGGCGATCTGGTCATCGAAAACCCGGGCGAAGGCATTGACACCGTCCAATCCTCCGCCACCTACACCCTGAGCGACAACGTCGAAAACCTCACCCTCACCGGCTCGGCGGATATTGCCGGCACCGGCAACAGCCTCAACAACGTCATTACCGCCAACAGCGGCGTCAATATCCTGGCCGGCCTGGCCGGCAACGACACCTACATTGTCGACGCAACCGACGACGTGGTTATCGAAAACGTGGCCGAGGGCACCGATACCGTCCAATCTTCGGCCACTTATGTTCTTGCGGCCAATATCGAAAACCTCATCCTCACCGGCACCGCGGACATCGATGGCACCGGCAATGAGCTCAACAACGTCATCACCGGCAACTCCGGAGCCAACGTCATTGACGGCGGCGCCGGGGCCGATGCCATGGCGGGCGGGGCAGGAAACGACACCTACATCGTCGATAGCGCGGGCGACAGCGTGACCGAAGCCGCCAATGCGGGCATCGACCTGGTTTATTCGTCGGTGAGCCATACTCTTTCGGCCAACGTCGAAAACCTCACCCTTACGGGCACGGCTGACATCACCGGTACCGGCAACACTCTGAACAACATCATTGTCGGCAATACCGGCAACAACACCTTAAACGGCGGCACCGGGGCCGACACCATGCTGGGCGGCCTTGGCAACGACACCTATGTGGTTGACAACAGCGGCGATGCGGTAATCGAAAACGCCGACGAAGGTACCGACACGGTCCAGTCCTCCATCACCTATACCTTGACCGACAACGTCGAAAATCTCACCCTCACCGGCTCGGCCAGCATCAACGGTACCGGCAACGCGCTCGACAACATCATCACCGGCAACTCCGGCAATAACGTGCTCTCCGGTCTGGCCGGCGACGACACCCTCACCGGTGGTTCCGGCAACGATACCCTGGACGGCGGCATCGGCACCGACACCATGGCCGGCAACGCCGGCAACGACACCTATGTGGTGGACGAGACAGGCGACCTCGTCACCGAAGCCGTAAACGCCGGCACCGATCTTGTCCAGTCTTCCATCACCTACACCCTCACCGACAATGTCGAGAACCTCACCCTCACCGGCACGGAGAATCTCGATGGCACCGGTAACATTCTCAACAACGTCATCACCGGCAACTCCGGGGCAAACGTCCTGGACGGCGGTGCCGGCGCTGATACCATCAGCGCCGGCGCGGGCGACGACACCCTGATCGGCGGAGACGGCAACGATACGTTGTACGGCGGCGACGGCATGGATCAGCTGTTTGGCAATGCTGGCAACGATACCCTGGACGGCGGCATGGGCGGAGACGTCATGACCGGCGGCATTGGCAACGACACCTACGTGGTGGACAGCATAGCCGATCTGGTCACCGAAAACGTGAACGAGGGTACCGATCTTGTCCAATCCTCCATCACCTACACCCTTACCGACAACGTCGAAAACCTCACCCTTACCGGTTCCGCCAATATCGACGGCACCGGCAACGAGCTTGCAAACGTCATCACCGGCAACGCCGGCAACAACATGCTCGACGGTCTTGCCGGCGACGACACGGTATATGGCAATGCCGGCAACGACACCTTGCTTGGCGGCTCGGGCAACGACTATCTCGACGGCGGCTCGGGCGGCGATGCCATGGCCGGCGGCATTGGCAACGACACCTACATCGTGGACAACGCGGCCGACCTGGTGAGCGAGCTTGCCGACGAGGGGATCGACATTGTCCAGTCTTCCATCAGCTACACCCTCACCGACAACGTCGAAAATCTCACCCTCACCGGTTCCTCCAGCATCAACGGTACCGGCAACGCGCTCGACAACATCATCACCGGCAACTCCGGTAATAACGTTCTCACCGGTGAGGGCGGCAACGACACCCTCACCGGCGCCTCCGGCAACGATACTCTGGACGGCGGCATCGGCGCCGACACCATGGCCGGCAACGCCGGCAACGACACCTATGTGGTGGACGAGACAGGCGACCTCGTCACCGAGGCCGTAAACGCCGGCACCGATCTTGTCCAGTCCGCCATCGACTATACCCTCACCGACAATGTCGAGAACCTCACCCTCACCGGCACGGAGAATCTCGATGGCACCGGTAACATTCTCAACAA
>Ga0208863_1001747_pt1 | contig 12713 bp, 14 predicted proteins | sample RifOxyD3_FD_184040 | JGI IMG/M metagenome (GOLD analysis project Ga0208863, IMG submission 184040) | Soil microbial communities from Rifle, Colorado - Rifle Oxygen_injection D3 (SPAdes) | ecosystem: Environmental > Terrestrial > Deep subsurface > Rock core/Sediment | place: Rifle, Colorado...
TAACTGGTTTAAGTTGTAGTCACTGTTGCCAATTCTCATAATTACCTACTTAAAATAATTTTTAATATATATTTATTATACCCGATTTTTTTATTTTTATAGTTAAATATGTGTATAATGAAAAAACAATAAGCTGTATAAGAATTTTTTAAAGACATGATAATATACCTTGCATCATATAATCAAAATAAATTGCGGGAGTTCAAAGAAACAATATCTGATTCTTCTATTGAAATAAAAATATCTGATAAATATATAGAGTTAAAAGAAACAGGTAAAACTTTTCTGGAAAATTCCACTATAAAAGCATTAACAATATCAAAGTTTGTAAATGAATTTGTTGTGGCTGATGATTCAGGCCTGGTTGTTTCGGCTTTAAACGGAGCACCGGGACTTTATTCGGCAAGATATGCAGGAGAGAATGCAAGTAATCAGGATAAAATAAATAAATTACTGGATGAAATGAAAGATGTCAGCAAAGCAGATAGAAAAGCTTATTTTGTTTGTTCACTTGTTTTAGTAAAAAATTCTCAAATTATTTTTAATACAGAAGAAAAATGTTACGGAGAAATAGCTTTGGAATCAAAAGGTAGTTATGGTTTTGGTTTTGACCCTGTATTTTATATACCTGAATTTAATAAGACAATGGCAGAACTTGAACCGGAAATTAAAAATCAAATCAGTCACAGAGGCAAAGCAATTAAAAAATTAAATGAATTTTTGATGAAACAAAACCAATCATTTTTACGTGAAATGTGATATAATAATAGTATCTTCTCAATATTATGTTAAAAAATAATAAAATTTAGAGAACCTGAAACAAGTTCAGGATGACATTCCAACGTTTTTTTGAAAGGACACTAATAATAAACATAATGAAAATAAAAAATTTTCTATTGATTTTCTTTTTAATCATATTATTAAACGCCTGTTCAAATCATATTACACTTAAGATATTACGGGTAGGTTTTATTCCATCTGAAAATATGGCACAGGTACTGGCTAATGCCCAACCATTAATTGATTTAATGAGCAAAAAATTAAATATGGAAATTCAGCCTTTTGTTGCCACAGACTATACCAGTGTTGTCGAAGCTTTTAGAGCAGGTAAGCTTGATGTTGGTTTCTTAAGCCCCGCAGCTTATGTAATGGCAAAACAACAGGCTGATGTAATAGGGATACTGAAATCACACAGACATGGCAGTCCTTATTATTATGCAGCGATTATAACCAGAACGGATAGTAAAATAAACTCATTAAAGGATTTAAAAAATAAATCTTTTGCTTTTGGAGACCCTCTTTCTACAACAGGACATATTTTTCCTAAAAAAATGTTTTTAAACGTTGGAATGAATCCTGATACTGCTTTTAAAAATATTATATATTCAGGCGGGCATGATGCAACTGTCCTGGCTGTTTTAAATAAAAAAGTGGATGCAGGTGCAACTTATTCTAATAATACAAGAGGAGATGATGCCTCCTGGCATCAATTTCTGAGACCTGAAGAAGCCAAACTTATAAAAGCAATTGATTATTCCGAACCGATTCCATCTGATAATATAACTGTCCGTGCCACACTGGGGAAAGAATTAATTGATAAAATAACTAAAATATTTATAGACTACAGCAATGATAAAGAAGGACAGGCATTAATGAGAGAGTTATATTATCTTGATGGTTTCATACCATCTACTGATAAAGATTTTGAATCCGTAAGAGAGGCATTTGATATTGCAGGTATTGATATAAGCGAAGCGATGAGTAAAAAATAGGTATCTTTACCTGTAAATTTTATCTGCTATGGTAAGAGCCTGTTTTGTTTCTTTTACATCATGCACTCTTACCATATCAACACCTTTTTCAACGCCTATTACAACTGATGCAAGTGTTCCGCTTAAGCGTTGCTCTGTCGGAATATCATTACACAATTTTCCGATAAATGATTTGCGTGAAGGACCTAAAAGAATCGGAAAGCCAAGTGATTTAAACTCGTTTAATCTTTTTATGATTTCAATATTATGCTCAACGGTTTTGCCGAATCCGATACCAGGGTCAAGAATTATTTTAGAAGGTTCGATTCCTGCCTTTAAAGCAATATCAATGCTTTGTTTAAAATAATCGTTTATCTCTTTTATTAAATCATCATAAACAGGATTTGCCTGCATTGTCTTGGGAGTTCCCTTTATATGCATTATAACAACAGGCACTTTTGCCTCTCCGGCGACTTTTGCCATTAATGAATCTCCTTTTAAACCGCTTATATCGTTAATCATACTAGCGCCTGCTTCCAATGCTTTTTCCGCCACTTTTGCCTTATATGTATCAATAGAGAGCGGTATATTAAAAGTAACCAGTTCTTTAATGAGCGGAATAACCCGTTTTAATTCTTCTTCTAATGGAACAGGCTCAGAAAAAGGTTTTGTGGATTCTCCTCCAATATCAATAATATCAACACCATCTTTTATCATCTGCTCTGCGTGGGCAAATGCTGTTTTAAAATCATAAAATTTCCCTCCGTCATGGAAAGAATCGGGAGTAACATTAACGATACCCATAATGTATGTTCGTGAACCCCAGATAAATTTGTTGTTATTGATTTTTAACATCTATATTTTTCCTGTTAACCTGTATACGTAGACTAATACTTCAGACACAGCAGCATAAAGTTCTGTAGGGATTTCATCATCAACCTCACATAATCTGTATAAGGATTGGGCTAAAGGCGGATTCTCCACAACAGGTACATTATATTCTTTTGCCAGTTCTTTAATTTTTTGTGCCAATAACCCTGCTCCTTTAGCTATAACATGCGGAGCTGCCATTTTTATTGCATCGTATTGTACCGCAACAACTAAGTGAGTCGGGTTTGCAATAATGACATCCGCGTTAGGGATTGCCTGAATCATTCTTTTACGTGCCATTTGTATTTGTTTTCTACGAATTTGGGATTTTATTAATGGGTCTCCTTCTGCATTTTTTGTTTCATCCTTAATTTCTTGTTTTGTCATTCTTATACTTTTTGCAAAATTATATTTTTGCCATGCTACATCAATAATGCCAAGGAGCAATAATGCCAAAGCCATTTTCCAGCAAATTTCCCATACAATTGCTCCCAATACCCCACCGGTTGTTCCTATCTCCATATTTATAGTTGAAAGAATAAGCGGATAATTACGGGACAAAATCCAGTATGCGAGAATACTGAGAATAGTTAATTTTAAAAGCGATTGTAAGAGCTGAACATACGGCTGTAAAGAAAAAAAACGTTTAAATCCTGTTATTGGATTTAATTTTTTTAAAGATGGTTTTATGGCATAAAGAGAGACATGGAATCCCACCTGCATAACAGCCGCAGCCAACGCAACAATAAACAAAGTAATAAATACCGGAGCGACCATATTACCAAGTTTTACCATATAATTGGTGCATATATTATATAGTTCGCTAATTGTTATATCCGAAGGAAATTTGTGCCAGCTATAATAGGTATATTCTCTTATATTCTCCCATAAAATTCCGACATACCATCTTAAAAGAAAAATAGCGGCAATGAAGATAAAAGCGGTTGTAATTTCCATACTTCGGGCGACCTGCCCTTTTTTACGAGCTTCATCCCGCCTTTTAGGCGTTGCTTTTTCCGTTCTTCCTTCATTATCAAGCATAAAACCTTATCTACATTTCTTCGTCTCCTCTAATTTACCCTTGCCATCTATTATAGCAGATTGAGTAATTTTTGTTTACTTTCTGCAAATTCATGTTCTGTAATTATTCCAAGATTTTTTAATTCTGAAAGTTTTTTTAAATTGTCAACCGATGAACTTATCTCGAAACTTTTTTGTTCTATTTGTGAATGTTTTCGCACTTTTGGCAAATTCGTTAAAACATGAGATAAATAATTATCAAAAGTTTCAATGTTATCAATTAAAAAGAATTCTTCAGATGGAATTTTCCAGTTAAATAGTACCATGCCGGCATTAGGCGAATTTAAAATAAATATCAGGTCTTTACTGATTGGCGTTTTCAATATATTATGAAAATGAGGGTTAATATCGCTTATCATATAACCTCTAAGGTCAGTTAACTGAAAAACCTGCCATGAACTTTGTCTGCTTTTTTTTACAAAAAGAAATGTATTTGCTATTACCAGTTTAACATTGGCATGAACTCTATAATGACGCTCTTCCAATGCTATATTCTCATTTGCCTGATCGGAAATTTGAAGGTATGAAATACAAACACTATTTTGAAGATAATAATCTACTTTATCCTTTTTTATAACAGGAGGGAGATCTGTTTCATCTTTTACTATTTGTGAGTGATTGCCATTACCGTTACCATTATTATTAAATTGCCCGGACAATGTATTAACAATTACTGTTTCTTTGCAATACGGACATTTATTCTCATGAAAGTATTGACTTTCCTGTCCACAATAATTGCATTTCATCTGGACAACTCCCTTCGAGTTTCTATGGGATACAATTTTTATATTGTGACAATACCTTTAAAGAGATTTCATTTTTTATAATATTCTGGAATGATTAACATTATTATAACACATCATCAAAATTAATACAAGAGTGTTTAAGTTAACAAATGTAAATAATATGTAAAATTAAAATAATAACCCTATACTATTTTTAATCTTATATTAGACACGATTTAAATTTGCACAAATAATTCAATTAAATAACGCTTGCGTTATAATAAAAATAATACATTTTAAAAAGGAGCGTACTAATAGTTAATAAATATATTGACAAAAGTGTTTAACAAGTGTATAATATAAGTATGTATAGTATAGGGAATTTTGCAAAATTAATAAATAAGTCTGTAAAAACATTGCAGCGTTGGGATAGAGAAAGACGTTTAATAGCTCAACGTAATCCATCAGACAGAAGATATTATACGGAAAAACAATTATTAGAATATAAAAATATAGTAGCAAAAGAAGATTCAAATAATATCGCTTATTGTAGAGTTTCTAATATTAATCAAAAAGATGATTTAAAAAATCAAAAAGAATATATAAATAAATATTGTTTAAATGCTGGTATTTCAATAGATGATTGGATTATAGATATAGCAAGTGGATTAAATTTTAAAAGAAAGGGATTTATAGAATTATTAAATAATGTTGAACATGGGCAAATAAAAAAAATAATTTTGGCTCATTCTGATAGATTAGTAAGATTTGGGTTTGATTGGTTTAAGATTTTTTGTAATAATCATGGTTGTGAGATTGTTATAATAAATGATGAGAAATTATCTCCCGAAGAAGAAATAGTAAAAGATTTAATTTCAATAATTCATGTATTTAGTTGTCGAGTATACGGATTAAGAAAATATAAAGATAAAATTATTAGAGAAAAGAAAAATGTTATTAACCAAAAAAAATAAAATAAAAATCAAAAAAAATGATATAGAAAGCTTAAAATATCAATCAAATTTATGTAGATTATTATATAATGCTGCATTGGAACAAAGAATTATGGCATGGGAAATGCAAAAAAAATCTATTAATGTATATGAACAAAAAAGAGAATTACCACAATTAAAAGAAGAAATGCCTGAGTATAAAAAAGTTTATAATAAATATTTATCAGAAACTTTATTTCGATTAGATGAAGCATTTAAAGGCTTTTATCAAAGATGTAAAAAAAATGATGAGGCTAAAAAAGGATTTCCACGATTTAGAGGCAAGCATTATTTTTTCACACTGACATGTCCTGCAATGTATGTAAAAAAGATAGATGATAAAACATTACAATTACCACAAAAAATCATTATTAAGACCTATGAAGCCATACCAGATAATTTTAAAGAAATTCATATTGTTAAACAAAAAAATGATTGGTATATAACTTTTGCCGTAAATATTGAAGAACAATCACAAATAAAGCCTAAAGAAGTTTTAGGCATAGATTTAGGATTAAAAAAATTAGTAACGGCAATAAATACCTCGAATAAAAAAATAGAATATAATCATATAAAACCCGGTAGAAAAGAATTAAATAGGTTAGATAATTTAAGAAGTAAAAGAGATAAATGTATAAAATTTTCAAGGAGGTGGAAATATTTAACAAAAAGATTAAAAGATGAATTATCTGAATGGAGAAACAGGTGTATTGATTGGTTGCACAAAGTATCTTATCAGGTTATTAAAAAGACCGAAGGGATAATAGTAATTGGTAAGTTATTACAAAATACACTGCTAAAAGATAATAGACATTTAAACAGATATATCCAAAATGAATGGAGATTGGGAAAATTTAAAGAATTTTTGAAATATAAATGCAAAAAATTTGGCAGACAATTAGAAGAAATAAATGAAGCATACACAACTCAAGATTGTTTTCAATGTGGCAACAGAGAAAAAAAATCTTTATCACAAAGAACTCATAAATGTGAATGTGGATTTACTTATGATAGGGATATAAATTCAGCATTAAATATCTTAAAAAGATTTTTGCTCGGCTTGAGCCATCAAGAACGAAATAAATTAAATTTAAGTGATTTCTGGCTTGATGTACTTGGTTCGCCAAGAAATTTAAATATTGATATGAACACATTTGTCTATATTTAGAAAGGCAGATTATTATGATTTATATTACAGATGCAAAGTATATAAAAAACTATCAAATATGGGCGAAGTTTAATAATGGGGTTGAAATGATAATTGACCTGGAAAAATATTTAGACGGAGAAATTTTTGAACCGCTTAAAGATATTGAATTTTTTAAACAGGTAAAATTCAATCCTGAAACTGACACGGTTGAATGGCCGAATAGTGCAGATTTTGCACCGGACTTTCTTTATGAAATAGGCCAGGCATTGAACAAAATCGCTTAAAAAAACACTTTGCACAAAAAAAACTGCCCTGGGATTTTTAAAATTAAATAACCTCAAATGGCTTATTTTGACGATATGACACCCTGTTTTTTGATTTTTAATATTTTGATTCTTTTCTACAGACATTTAAACCCTGTTTTTTAACCGTGAACGTTATCAAATTTTATACAAAACCTCATTTTTGCCAAAAATGCCATTTTTAAGCCCAACTTCCTGAACGTTCTCTACAGAGCTTGAATCTAACATGATTCATTCTTTATGCCTGAAACGTAGTATTTTTAGGAATAGACACCATTTTTGTTTGTTTAAATTAATTTCTTATGCAATTAAAAACTAATTATTTTTGAAAACAAACCAATTATAAAAAGCAAAATCAGAACCACCCCAATTAAACCAAAAATGTAAACCCAGATATTTTGTTTCTGACTAACCAACTTTTTCAAGATTACATTTTCATCCTGTAGAGTTTTAACTTCATTCCGTACCCCTGCAAGTTCTGTTTGTAAGGTTGTAACTTTATCTTGCAAGGTTGTAAGAACCGTATTTACTGGTTCTAAATTCACCCCTGTTATTTCCTCTTGTAACCTTGTAAGTGTATCTTGTAAGGTTGTAAGTTCTTCCCGTAACCCTACGGATTGTTTTTTCACTTCTCCAACTTCAACCCGTAGCCCTCCGACTTCTTCCTTTACCTCTGTAAAATCATCTTGCAACCCTGTAAGCTCTTCTTGTAAGGTTGTAAGTTCTGTATTTTCTGTTTCTTCTTCTGCTGCTTCAGGAGGTGTTATAAGACCTTTAATCTCCTCAAACCCCTTTCCCTGATCAACCAGCTCCTTTACCCTTTTAAAATATTCCACCCATTCAAAACTATAAATCCTGTTTCCCATCTCATCTCTTGGAACCTTTAAACTTAAATACTTCTCCCAAACCCTTATCGTAGATGCCGGGATTCCTGTTTGTTCTGATAGTTCGGTTATTTTCATTTTTCCTGACATTGCTCCTTTCTTAACGTGTCATACTTTGCACACCAATAACAACAATTCTGTTTTTCCATTGACTCTTTCCATGAAGCCCCGCAATTACCATAACACTTTTTATAACAATCAATAGCCTGCTGTTTCAAAATAGTTCTCTTTGTTGAGTCATTTATCGGCTTAACCTCTTCGTTTTTTATAAATGTACATATACGACTTTCTTTATCATACTTGAACTTAATCTTTAAATCTGTCTTGGAGGTGATTTCTTTAACAGCAGGAGTTATTTTTGCAAAAATATGTGCAGGATATTTTATTGATAAAGTTAATTTTTCTGCAAGATTTATAATATCAATTTGCCATGTATCCCTGCTTTTAAAAGTTTTAATCAAAATCTCATATAATCTTACGGAAATAGGCTTGGTTAATTTTTTATACTCATTGAAATTGATATATTTATAAAATTCGGTTTCTCTTAACTGTTTTATATATTGCTCATTAAATGCTATATAAAGCTCATTTGTTTTATGGTCTAACTTTACACCGTCAATTATATGAAAAAATCTTGTTGTGTAATTGTCTCCTTTATAAAAAACACCTTTAAACTCAATAAAAATGCCTGTCCATCTGTCTAAAGCAAGCATTAATCGTTCATAATTGGATTGACTGAGATGTTTGGTCATATAAAAAATATTTTTTGCTACTTTATATCTGGTGGTAGATATTTTTGTGGAATTTAATTTTGTAGTCTTATAAAGTTCCTGAAGCAAATAATATAATACGATTTTATCAAATCTTGTTGGTAAACGGTCAGAACCGGTTTTTATTCTGTAAAAACCATTCTCTTTCTCTATAATATACTCTTTTAATTTTTCATGGTCTTCTAATAACCAATTTGGATATTCTAAAAAGTTTATATCATCTTTTACAATTAATTTGTTTTCACTCATAAAAAATTCCTTTCTTAATTATAGAATATTTATAATAATTATTATATAATAAATTAAACAAAAAATATAGTTACGTTTATTCTATAAAAAACTATAGGATAACGGGTACAAAACTATAGGATAACGAGTACAGTACTATAGGATAACGGGTACAATTTGTATGCCTCAAAAGTGCGTGAATAGCCATTCCTGCGAAGTGGGAAAGATCTTAGATAAGAAAGATATAGAAAGATCGCGCGCGTAGACGTATCGTGCTTTTTTTTAAGGGACTAATTTTTATTTATTTTTTTTAGGAAAAGAGAAAAGTTAGTTTCCCGAATAAGAAAAAGAGGTCTATGTCATTTCGAACAAAGTGAGAAATCTTAGTAATCGAAAAAAGTAGGGTAACATAGTTTTATGTCATTCCGAACGTATGTGAGGAATCTTATTTATTCTCTCCCTCTCCTGCCAGAGGAGAGGGACGGGGTGAGGAGGGGAAGGGCAGCATAATTTTAAACAGGAAGGTCTTAAGGAAGGTTTTCTTTTTAAAAAAATATTCCGCCCGCCCCGCCGCATTTTCTTGGGTGCTTATAAATACTCCACCCATCCCTGACTATAAACCCGGTCTCCATTTTCATCTCTTGGAATCTTCAAATCTAAATATTTCTCCCAGTCCCGTAAAGTTGTTACTGGAATACCTGTCAAACTCGATATTTCACTTATTTTCATTTTTTCTTCCCTTTATTCAAACTCGCAATCGAAAACCTCATGCATCAAAACCACACACTTCTTTTTTTCATCTGCATCAATAAAATACTCTATTGCCTCCGTAAACTTCCCGTAAAACTTCCTGTTAATTTTACATTTTTCGCCTGAAGGAAAAATAATGTATTTTGCGTTTTTTACCTTTTTTATTATATCTTCTATTTGTAACCTTATAAGTTTATCTTCCAAACTCTCAACTTTTACCCGTAGCTCTGCAACTTCTTTCTGTACCTCTGTAAAATTATCCTGCAACCTTGTAAGTTCCGTATTTCCTGTTTCTTTTTCTGGCATCTCATAAGAAGGAATAAACTCTTTAATTTCTTCAAAATTCTGATCCTTCAACTTCTTTACCGTTTGAAAATATTCGACCCATTCCTGACTATAAACACGGAGACCGTGTTTATCTCTTGGAATTTCTAAATCAAGATGTTCGGGTATATATTGCTCCAAATCCCGTAAGGTTTTTACCGGTATTCCTGTTTGTTTTGATAGTTCCATTATTGTCATTTTTCACCTCTCAAAATTCGCTTTATTCAAACCTGCAATCCAAAGCCTTATTAAACAAAATAACACACTTCTTCTTTTCATCAATAAAATATTCTATTGCTTCAGAATTAGGAAACATTCTGCTGATTTTACATCTCTCACCCGAAGGAAATATAATATACTTTGCATTTTTAATCCTTTTCTCCATGGTTTCTTTTGCCTTTTCTTCTTCCCTCTTTTGCTCCACATCCAAAACTTCCTTTGGAGCAGCCCAATCATCTTTTATCGCAGAAACCAACATCGCCGCAGGGTCTTTAAATTCCCTGTATTTTATCCATTCTATCTGATGCCTGATTGTATCTGCGGGATACTTTGTAATTAACTGCTTTGCCACTCCCTTACTCACACCTTTATTTATAAGCTCTTCATAAACAACATTGTCATTAATTGGTACATCTGTGGTCAATACTCTTGTAGAATCTGTCGAATCCTTACCCTCCAACAAAGGCACATCATCTCCCTTAATCTCCTGAGCCGGAAAGTAAAATGTTATATCCATCGCCCCTTTTTCTAATTGATAACCGCTTATAACATTTTGATTTATAAGCCGTTCACTGGCTTCTTTTAAAATCCTTCTTATCTCAGTAATCCTTTTAGCTGTAATCGGTATAACATTGGCAAGTTTTGTTATAGATATTTTAAATTCTGTTCTGCCGAATCTCTTTTTTGATAAATATAAATACAATCTTTTGGCAGTTGGGGTTTCTAAACTCATATATATTGAACAATTAATATATTGAAAATAACCTGATAAAAAATTTTGAATAAAATATCGATTAAACTGAACATAAGTATTTTCTCTCGATTTTCTTCTGTTTTGTTCCCTCTCCACATCTAATAATCCGACAGATTCAAAAATATGAAAATAATCCTTTTTTGTTAAATATTTTTTTTCCTTTCCCTTTTTATCTATTACCAATATACAATATTCTGAATGGCAATTTACATAATACATCCTTAAAAGTGATTCGCTTATTTTAAGCTCTCTATTAGGTATGTCAAGTTTCTTAGCAATTTCATAAAGAGTTAAATGTATTTCATCGGTTAAAGTATTAGTTTCTGTTCCTATTTGGCTAACTGCTATTAAAACATCCATGTCAAATGCCAAAGGAAGCCCCCATTCTTTTGGAGATTCTAAAGTCAATGTTCTTTTCTCTATTTTTCCATCATCTAAAACAATAGAGCTAAACTTATATACTTTTTTCTCTATTTTTCCTTCAGACTTTGCAAAGGAAAAAAATGGGTATTCTGCTATATTTCCTTCTAATTTAACCAAAGATTTGCTGTCGCTTTTATCCATATAAATTTTATCCTTTCATTTTGGACATGATATATAAAAATTATATACCTATTATTACATTCTTTTATCCTTATGTTTATATATATATTTTTTTTGGACATAAATTTTATATCAATCCCCTCATTTTAGACACGTAATCCCCTCACTTTGGACATAAATTTTATATCAATCCCCTCATTTTAGACACGTAATCCCCTTATTTTGAACACGTTTTCAAAATTTTGCATCACCTCAAATATAGTATTAATAAGCCTCCCGGCGATCGGCATTTTTCAGGTAACCATATATAAACAGTATGTTTATATATAAACAACAATAACCAGAGAGGTTGTTTTTTGTTGTTGCTTTTTTTTTAATATTTACTTATACTAAAAATTAACTCAAGCAAAAATATATATTGGTGATGAAAGAGGTAAACAAAAATGTCTATAAATAAGCAAAATAGAACTCTCTCTCTCTCTCTCTGTAAAATCTAAGTTTCAGCCATTTCTAACTTTTACAAAAATTTCAATTTTACCCCTAATAGTTTTATTTATATTTGTATTAACAGGATGTACACCCGAAACAATAAAAAGTGTTACTTCTGAATTAACCAAAAAAGAAACCGGTTCTATATCTGGTGCGGTAACTGATTCAAAAACAACAAAACCAATAGCTGGTGTTACTGTAAAAATTGAAGATAAATCAACTGTTACAAGTAATGACGGTATTTATAAATTATCGGATTTAGATTATGGAGACTATAAAATTGTTGTATCCCAAAATGGGTATAAATCCTTATTGGAAACAGTAAAAATAGACGGAAAAAAAGTAAAAGATTTTTTACTTGTAGTAGAAGAAAGCATACCCATACCAACGATAACACCTTCAACAATGATGACACCAACGCCATTACCCCCTGCACCTTCACCTTCAACACTTTCACCTTCAACAATGATGACACCAACGCCATTACCCCCTGCACCTTCACCTTCAACATCACCTTCAACAATGATGACACCTTTAGTATCCCCACCAATATTATATAAACCAACAGTTGTAGATTTTGGAGCAAATAGTGTAGGTAATAATTATCAGATTTATTTAGAGTGGTCATCAGTAAGTGGTGCTAGGTGGTATCGGGTGTATATCAATGGCTTTTCAGAGCCAGCAACAAATCGGTCAGATTCAACAGGTTATTCATTTGGTACAAATACTGTTTGGGGTTTAACAGTTTCTGTTTCTGTAACAGCATGTAATGATTGGGGATGCACTTCTTTTTCTAATACAGAAATAGTTAATCTATCATCACCATCACCTTCACCATCACCTTCAATGGGGTTCCAGTAGTAAATGGACAAAAAACAACGC
>Ga0208863_1001748_pt1 | contig 12684 bp, 10 predicted proteins | sample RifOxyD3_FD_184040 | JGI IMG/M metagenome (GOLD analysis project Ga0208863, IMG submission 184040) | Soil microbial communities from Rifle, Colorado - Rifle Oxygen_injection D3 (SPAdes) | ecosystem: Environmental > Terrestrial > Deep subsurface > Rock core/Sediment | place: Rifle, Colorado...
CTGGCAAAACTACGGTAATTACCAAAAAGATTGCTCACATTGTCGAGCAAAAATTGGCTTTGCCCGAAGAAATTTTGGCTCTGACTTTTACTGACAAAGCAGCACAAGAAATGCAAGATAGAGTAGATGATCTTATTGAAGCCAATTATACCGAAATGCAAATTTCTACATTTCACAGTTTTTGCCAAAAAGTTTTGGAAGAATATGGTCTAGAAATTGGATTACCAAATCATTTCAAATTATTAAATGAAACTGATGCTTGGTTGCTTTTGCGAGAACATATTTATGATTTTAATTTTGATTATTATCGACCAATGGGAAGTCCAAATCGTTATATTCATGAACTTCTTACACACTTTTCCAAAGCTAAAGATGAAATGATAACGCCGCAAGCTTATTTGGATTATGTAAAATCTTTGATTTTGGACAAAGATGAAGCTGAAAAACAAGAAAAAAATAGATTGATTGAGTTGGCTGATGCATATCATAAGTATCAAAAATTATTGTTGGATAATGAATCAATGGACTTTGGTGATATTATTTTTTATGCTGTCAAACTTTTGCAAGATAGACCAAACGTGCTCAAAAAATTACAAAAAAGATTTAAGTATATAATGGTAGATGAATTTCAAGATGTAAATTGGGCGCAGTATCAACTCGTCAAACTTTTAGCCGGCGAAGAAAACAAGTTAACTGTAGTGGGGGATGATGATCAGGCTATTTATTCTTTTCGTGGTTCCAATGTTGCTATTATCATGAATTTCAAAACAGATTATCCTAATGCCAAAAATATTGTCCTGACAGACAATTATCGTTCAGGACAAGAAATCTTGGATTTAGCTTACAACTCTATCAAAAATAATAATCCACATCGTCTAGAAGAAAAATTACAAATTAGTAAAAGATTGGAAAGTGGTCTCAAAGATTTGCACACTCAGATAGAACATTTACATTATGAAACACTTGATGAAGAAGTAGTAGGCGTGATAAATAAAATAGTGGAAATAAAAGAAAATGATAAAGATAGTAACTGGGATGATTTCGCGATTCTAGTCCGTGCCAACTCTCACGTAGAGCCCTTTAGTAATGCTTTAGAGAGCTTTGGAATTCCTTTTGAGTATCTTGCTTCAGCTGGGCTTTATCGTCAAGATATTGTGATTGATGCTTTCAATTTTCTTACACTTCTGACTAATATTTATGATGACAAAGCATTTTTTCGTTTGCTCAAAATGCCGTTTTTAGAATTCAGTCAAAACGATTTGCAAAAAGTAACAAGTACAGCCAAGAGAAAAAGTATGTCTTATTATGAAACGCTCAAGCGAGCTCAAGAATTCTTTTTGTCTAATCACGCGATAGAAATGGCTAACAAATTGTTGAACGCCTGTCACGAAGGAATCAAGCAGAGTAAATTTGAAAAGCCAACCAGTCTGCTTTATCAATTTATGGAAAGCATTGGTTATTTGTCATATTTAACTATTGAAGAAAACAAAGGAAACAAAGATGTTATTAGACAAATTTATCATTTGAAACAATTTTTTGATCTTATTCGGACTTATGAAGAAAATGTGCCGGGAGCCCATGTGGCTGGTTTTGTCGAGAATTATGAATTTATCATTGAATCTGGTGATGGTGGTAAAATAAATCAAATCAAAGATACACCAGACTCAGTCAATATCATCACTGTTCATGGTTCAAAAGGTCTAGAATACAAAAATGTTTTCATTGTAAATTTGGTAGAAGAGAGATTTCCAACTAGACGTAAGAGTGAGGGAGTAGCTTTGCCAGATGAACTTATTAGAGAAAAGTTTTTGGAAAATAATGATTTGCATTATCAGGAAGAACGTCGTCTTTTCTATGTGGCAGTGACTCGTGCCAAACAAAGATTATTTTTGACGAGTGCGAGTAGTTATGGTGGCACTAGAGCCAAGAAAATAAGTCGCTTTTTGGCTGAACTTGATTTCGATAATAAAGAAAAAAAACTTGTTGAAAAAGAACAAACTCTGATGCAAGAAATAAAAAAACTAAATACGCAAATAGAAAATGATGAAGAAGAAATAGAGTACATTCCACCAAAAATATTTTCTTATTCTCGTATTAGTACTTACCAAAAATGTCCTTACAATTACAAATTAGCTTACGTTTTGAATTTACCAAGTAAAGGTAGTCCACATTTTAGTTTTGGTAATACTATTCACGGGACTTTGCAAGAATTTTATGAAAAAGTTCAGGATTTGAATAGTGCTAAGCAAGTATCTTTGTTTGAGACTGTTACAGAAGACAAAAGTACTGGCAAAACAAAAGTTCCAAGTCAAGAAGAATTACTCGCAATTTACAAAAGAAAATGGATTCCAGATTGGTACAAGAGTAAAAATCAAAGAGAAGAATATTTTGCCAAAGGTGAAGAATTGCTCAAAGAATTTTACAGATCACAAGAAAATAATTGGACAATTCCTGTGACAATCGAAGGTGGCTTCAAAATCAAAATAGGAGAGTATTTTGTCAAAGGTAGAATAGATAGAATTGATGTTGTGGCTGAAAACAAATTGGAAATTATAGATTATAAGACAGGACAGCCAAAAGATAAGTTGACGATTGATGATAAACAACAATTATTGATTTATCAAATAGCGGTAGAAACTTTGCCTCAATATCAAAATTTAGGTAAAATAGACAAATTAACTTTCTTTTATTTAAATGAAAACAAAAAAATGTCTTTTGTAGGTACCGACAAAGATAAAGAAAAATTAGAAGCTAAGCTGTTTGACGCGATGGAAAGAATCCAAAAAGGGGATTTCAAAGCTACCCCAAATAAACATGTTTGTCAGTATTGTGATTTTAAGGAGATATGTGAGTTTAGACAATTATGATTTTATATGACATAGCCCTCATAATTATTTTATTGTTTACGTCTTTTCTAATTTTGATATACGTATATTTTTTGTTTGCTACGATTAGTGCAGCTCCGTATGTACCAAGTTCTAAAGTTAGAATAAAGAAAATGATTGAGATGATAGATAAACCTTTAGGAAGTACTATTTTAGAATTAGGTTCTGGTGATGGTAAGGTAGTGATAGCACTTGCTAAACAAGGTTTCAATGTTATTGGAATTGAAATTAATCCTGTTTTATGTTGGTTTAGTAAATTTCGTATCAGAAGACAAGGACTAAAAAATGCAAAGATAATTAATAAAAACTTTTGGAATTACGATTTGAAAGATGTGGATATTATGACAATGTATTTCATACCACACAAAATGAAAAAGTTGGCAAAAAAAATAAAAAAAGAAATGAAACCTGGTAGTATTATAGTTTCCAATGCTTTTAAACTAGATGATTGGCCTATAGACAAACAAGATGGTAAAGTTTATGTTTATGTTGTTTGATTTTTTAAGATTATTTTGAATTTAAGTGTAAACGTGATAAGATAAAGAAATAAGATTGAGATAAATAGAGATAAGGGTTCAGTCATAAATAAAAGTTATAATTAGTATTTGTAGTTATCTCAATATTATCTCTATTGTATCTCTACTTATTTTAAATAGTGAAATTATGCCATTTTCCTCCCTCGGAGACACACTAAACAGCAGGTTCACTCAAAAAGGCCCACTCAAAAAACAACTCGATGATTCTCAAGTAGTTGAAGAAGCCAAAGTTGTGTTGTCTGAGATATTTGGTGAAGATTTAGCAAAAACAGCCCTTCCACTTTTTCTCAAAAACAGAACTTTGACTATAAGTTGTAGTAGTTCAGCTATGGCACAAGAGATAAGGCTAAATCAAACGCAAATAGTGGATAAATTGAATGAAAAATTGGGTAGAAATGAAGTAGATAGAATTAGGTATTTGGCTTAGTATAACAATAATTTTGAACTTGCAAACGTGCTTTAAATAGTGTAATATAAGATATAGCTAAATATAGCTATATTTTTGTCTTACTATGAATTTACGTCAATATATTGCTACAATGCTCTTTGCCACGATACTATGTTGGGTATCTTGGTTTTTTGTTATTTTAAATGTTGATCCTGCTTCATCACCTTTATCTGGCTTTCTTTTCTTTTATGGAAGCCTTTTTTTGTCTATACTTGGCACTTTGTCAATTATATTCTTTTTCTTTTATAGATTTTTCGGAGCCAAAGATTTGCCTCTATTCCGCTATGTCCAAATAAGCTTTCGTCAATCATTATTTTTGTCATTATTTATGATTTTAGCTTTGTTTTTACAAGGTCAAAATTATTTAAACATGGTTACTGGAAGTTTGTTACTTATTATGTTTGTCTTGATTATTTCGTTTAATATTTCAGTCAAGCATAAGGCAAATTAATTCTGAGCGGAGCGAAGAATCTTTCCTAAATATATTATAATAAGAAAAATTTTCTTACAAAATATTTATTTCTTCTCAGAAAAGTTATTTAAAATAGTTATTTAATAAAAATTAATTTGAAGCGTTATAGAAGTATTCCTTAAGAAAGATATTTCGCTTCGCTCAATATGATAAAACATATGAAACAATCACAATTATTTACCAAAACTAGAAAAGAAGCGCCTGCTGATGAAGTGTCCAAGAATGCTGAATTTTTGACACGTGCAGGATATATTTACAAAGAAATGGCCGGTGCTTATGCTTATTTGCCATTAGGCATTAGAGTTCTCGAAAAAATAAAACAAATTATTCGTGAAGAAATGAATGCTGTTGGAGGACAAGAACTCATCATGACTAGTCTTCAAAGAAAAGAACTTTGGGAAAATACCGATCGCTGGAGTGATGAAAATGTAGATGTCTGGTTCAAATCTAAACTTAAAAACGGGACTGAAGTTGGTTTTGGTTGGTCACATGAAGAGCCTATTAGTGAAATGATGAAAAATTATATTTCAAGTTATAAAGATCTTCCAGCTTATGTATATCAATTCCAAACAAAAATGCGTAATGAACTCCGTGCCAAGTCTGGCATTTTGCGTGGTCGTGAATTTATCATGAAAGATCTCTATTCTTATAGTCTTGATGAGGAACAGCACGAAAAATTTTATCAAGGCGTAATAGATGCTTACATGCGTGTATTTGAGCGTGTTGGACTTGGTGATGATACTTTTGTTACCTTTGCTTCTGGTGGTGCTTTTACTCAATTCTCTCATGAATTTCAGACAATCACAGATGCTGGTGAGGATGTCATCTATATCAACCGTGACAAAAAAATAGCCATTAACAATGAAGTCTTGAATGACAAAGTTTTACAAGATTTGGGTATAACTCGTGATGAATTAGAAGAAGTAAAAACGGCTGAAGTTGGAAATATTTTCAATTTTGGTACCAAAAAATCTGAACAAATGAATCTTTATATCACAGATGAAAATGGTGAAAAGAAATATGTACATTTAGGATCTTATGGTATTGGTGTTTCTCGTCTTATGGGAGTAATTGTTGAACGTTTTGCTGATGAAAAAGGTATAATTTGGCCAGAAGCGGTTGCTCCTTTCCAAATTCATCTTGTGTCACTTTGTACTGAAGAAGCGGATATCAAAAAAGCTGATGAACTTTATGAAAGTTTTGTAAAACAAAATAAAGAAGTTTTGTATGACGACAGACAAGGTGTTAGAGCGGGGGAGAAATTTGCTGATAGTGATTTGATAGGTATTCCTCTTCGCGTAATAATCAGTCCAAAAACTTTGGCACAAGATTCTGTTGAAATCAAAAAACGTAATGAAAGTGAAGCTAAAATTGTTGAAATTGTTACATTGTTAAATGGTTAAATTGTTTATTTACTATTAGTGTTAAGATTCGTGTTTCTATGTTTAACAAGTTATTCAAAAAAATAGGAAAAGATATTGCCATTGACTTAGGTACAGCCAATACTTTGGTTTATACTTCTGAAAAAGGTATTGTGATAGATGAACCATCTGTTGTTGCTATAAACATCAAAACCGAGCAAATTTTGGCAGTAGGACAAGAAGCCAAACAAATGCTTGGAAAAACTCCTTCTCATATTCAAGTTACCAAACCACTTACAGCTGGCGTAATATCTGATTACGAAGTAACAGAAAAAATGCTTAAATATTTTATTGATAAAGTTCAAAAAGACGGTTTTTCATTTACAAATAGACCACGTGTTATTATTGCGGTTCCGTTAGATGTCACTGAAGTAGAAATAAAAGCTGTAGAAGATGCAGTGACGTCAGCTGGAGCACGTGAAGCTATTGTTGTGCAAGGTCCTATGGCAGCCGCTATTGGAGCTCGTTTACCAATTCAAGAAGCTGTAGGTAGTATGGTAGTTGACATTGGTGCTGGCAATACTGAAATAGCTGTTTTATCTTTGAATGGTGTTGTTACTTGGAAATCTACTCAAATTGCCGGCGACGAAATGAATAGAAATATTACACAATATGCTAGAGAAGTTTTCAATTTGTTGGTTGGGGAAAGTCATGCTGAACAAATAAAAATCAAAGTTGGTTCAGCTTTACCTTCTGGTGAATTACTAGAATTTAATATGAAAGGAAGAGACGTTGTGACTGGTTTACCAAAAGAAGTTTTGGTAAACGATGCCCAAATTCGTGAAGCTTTAGCACGTAGTATCAAAACTATTGTAGACCATATCAAAATGACTTTGGAAACTACACCACCAGAATTAATAGCTGATATTCATGAACGAGGTTTACTATTAGTTGGTGGAGGAGCTATGCTTAGAGGTATTGATAAAATAATTTCTCGTGCTACTGAAATTTCTGTAAGAATAGCCGACGATCCACTTACAACTACTGTGAGAGGGGTTGGTATTTTGTTGGAAGAAGATGAACTTTTAAAAAATATAGCATTACCTTCATCTAAACAAAAAAGATAAATAAGATACTATATGGCTAACAAAAGTAAAACAAAAACATTTTTTACTATCTTTTTTGTGATTATTTTTGTTATAGTTTTTAATCATTTTCATTTGTTAAATTTTATAGAAAAACCATTTATTGCTGTTATTGATTGGAGTTTGAAACCTGTAAATAATGTAAAAACTTATTTTAAAAAATCCAAACAGGTATTGACAGAAGAAGATAAAAATACTTTGGAACAACTTAAACAACAAAATCAAGTAGCTTTAACAAATATAAAATTGTTAAACGAAGAAAATGATGAATTGAAAAAAGAATTAAATTTTTTTCTAGAGAATGATTATGAACATATTGGAGCAATAGTTTTGAGTAGAACAATCAATCCACTAGGAACCACTCTTATGATTGATAAGGGTTCCAAAAATGGTATTAGTTTGGATAATCCTGTCGTTGTGGGTGGTGGAATTCTTATTGGGAGAATAACAAAAGTAGAAGATGATAGATCTGTTGTTAGACTTATCAACGACAACAGTAGTGCTATAGGTGCTACTATTATGAATGGAGAGAGAAGTATTGGTTTGGTAGAAGGTGGTTATGGATTAGGAGTTAGAATGAATTATATTCCACAAAATGAAATAGTTACACCTGGAGATACTATTATTTCTTCAGGCCTTACCGCTGGCATACCTCGAGGCTTAATAATTGGTAATATTGAAGTAGTTGATAAGCAACCACATGAACCTTTTCAACAAGCTGTTATTACACCAGCTGCTGATCTGGGTTACATAAATTTGGTAGCAGTTATTATTCCAAAAAAATCTTAAAATAATCTTTTATTGTTATGATTAAGTCTGTATTAAAGACATTTTTTTATATTTTTTTAATAGTTACTGTTTTTGTATTAAATTTGTATTTTTCTTATTTGCTACCATATCCTTTTGAAAACATCAATTTAGTTATTGTTTTTTTGATAATATTGTTGAGTTTTTATGGTACAGGAAGTATTGTTTGGTTGGCTTTTCTGGCAGGTATTTTGATGGATTTGTATAGTGAATTATCTTTTGGAATTTTCACTATATCTTTGACTATTAGTTTTTTGTTGGTATATTGGTTATATTATGAATTTTTTGCTAATAAATCTATTTGGGCTTTGGCCACAATGACATTATTAGAAGTTATTATTTTTAGAATTTTTTATACAATTTTGATTATATTTTCTAATACAAAAATAAAAGCAACTTTGTTTGTATATTATGGTTGGGAAATACTACTTACAACTAGTCTATCCTTTTTATTATATTTTATTTTAGAAAAGACTTTTACAAAATTTAGATTAATAAAATAACATGGAAATAGATCCATACTTAATAAATCCTAAAAAAGATATATCACTAAAAGGTAAATATAAATTATCTTGGACAGAAGATAGTTTGTTTATGGGTAATAACCATAGTGAAGATATTACTACTTCTGGCAGTTCACACCTTGGCTCCAGTTTTTCAGATAGTAAAAAAACTTTCTTCTTTTTATTATTTATAGTTTTTTGTTTTTCTTTCATTCTTGGTAGAGGTTTCTTTTTGCAAATTTTGATGGGAAATAATTATCGCGCACAAGCTGAAGGTAACAGACAAAAAGTCATACCTATACAATCTGAAAGAGGACTCGTTTTCGATAGAAACAATTTTCAACTTACACAAAATGTAGCAAATTTTTCACTCACTGTTGTCCCAAAAGATTTACCAAAGGATAAAAAAGAATTAAATAACGTAATTGAAAAATTAATTAGTATAACAGGTCAAGATAAACAAGACGTACAAAATACTATTGAAAAATATAAAAATTATCGTCAAGATTCAATTATTATTGCCGAAGATATACCTTATGAAACTACTTTAAAAATTCAAATTGCTAGTTTGGATTTGCCTGGTATCAATATTCAGTTTGGTAGTAAGAGATTATATATTTTGGATTCTAGCAAAAATATTAATATTTCAACTAGTACTGTAGATTTTTTACATCCCGAAGATGAACAAAATTATACTAATAATACATTGGCACATATTTTAGGTTATGTGGGTAAATTATCTCCTACAGAATTGGAAACTTATTATCGAAAAGGATATCTACCTTCTGATTCTATAGGTAAAACTGGAGTAGAAAAAAAATATGAAAATTATCTAAGAGGTATTTATGGTGAAAAAAGAGTAGAAGTAAATGCTCAAGGGAGAGAACAGCAAGTTTTGGCAGAAAAAGACCCAACTTCTGGTTCTAATTTGATATTGTCTATAGACAATAATATGCAAATACAACTAGAAGAAATAATCTCTAAAAAACTTCAAGAATTAAAAAAAGAAAGAGCCTCTGCAGTTGTCATGGATCCTCGTAACGGAGAAATCCTAGCTTTGGTAAGTTATCCTGGTTTTGACAATAATGATTTTTCTGGAGGAATTAGCCAGACAAAATATAGTGAATATTTGAATAATGAAAACAGACCTCTTTTTAACAGATCTATAAGTGGTAGTTTTCCTTCTGGTTCAGTTATCAAACCTGCCATTTCATCAGCAGCTTTACAAGAAAATATTATTACAGCTAATACTATTTTTTTGAGTACAGGAGGACTTAGAGTACAACAATGGTTTTTTCCAGATTGGCAAGTTGGAGGACACGGTTTGACTAATGTTCGTAAATCACTAGCTCTTTCAGTTAATACATTTTATTATTATATTGGTGGTGGTTACGGAGATTTTGCAGGTATGGGCGTAGATACGATAAATGAATATCTGAAAAAATTTGGTTTTGGTAAAGTACTTGGGATTGATTTACCAGCTGAATCAAGTGGGTTTTTGCCAACACCTCAATGGAAACAACGTACTAAAAAAGAACCTTGGTATATTGGTGACACTTACAATTATTCTATTGGGCAAGGTGATTTTTTGACTACACCTTTACAAATTGCAGATATGACCGCTAGTGTTGCCAATGGAGGCACAGTCTATCAACCTCATATTGTAAAACAAATTATCAATCCAGAAACAAATGAAAGAACTGAAATTACTCCAAAAATTTTATCAGAAAATTTTATTGATAAAGCTAACTTAGAAACGATTCGTCTAGGTATGAAAGATTGTGTGGCTTATGGTTCTTGTGCTGGTTTGAAAAATTTACCTTTTAGTTCAGCTGGTAAAACAGGTACGGCTCAGTGGAGTCAAAATAAAGATACACATGCTTGGTTTACTTCTTTTGCACCATTTGAAAATCCTGAAATTGTAGTTACTGTGTTAGTTGAAGAAGGTGGCGAAGGTGGTATTGCAGCCGAGCCAATAGCAAATGAATTTTATAAATGGTGGGCAGATTATAAAAACAAATAATTTGTGGAAAGAAAAATTTGACCTTAATTCAAAACCTGTTATACTAGTAGCTGACAGGTCCGCGTATGCGGTACTATTTTTTTAACTCATTTTAAGTAACAAAATATATGACAGATGATGTACAATATATGACTCAACAAAAATTAGATAATTTGAAAGCAGAATTGGACGAATTAGAAAATGAAAAGACACCTGCTATTGCCAAACGTATTGATGAAGCCAAACAAATGGGTGATTTGTCAGAAAATGCTGAATATCATGCTGCACGTGACGAAATGTCTTGGGCAAAAAGTAGAGTAATAGAATTGAAAAATCTATTGGACAATGCTGAAATAATTTCAGAAGGAAAAAGTAGCTTTGTTCAAATAGGTTCTACTGTTACTGTAAAGATAAATGGTAAAGAGAAAGACTATACTATTGTTGGAGCTCAAGAAGCTGACCCTGTATCTGGTAAAATATCCAATGAATCACCTCTAGGTTCTGCTTTTCTAGGAAGAGAAAAAAATGAAGAAATACAAGTGACTTTACCATCTGGTGTACAAGTTTATAAGATTGTAGATATAAAATAGTTTATAAACAAAAATCATAAATCCGAAATCATAAAACAAGCCTAATTTTAAAATTTATTTTTAATTTAGGATTTTAGATTTCGGATTTTTTGTTTATGTTGATTTTTGTTTAGTTTAGCTTTTATTTTGCTCAATATAGCTAAATTATACCTATAAAAGTAATATTTGTATTTTTGAAAGAAATCTGTTACAATAAGTCAGTAAATTAGCCTAATTTTAAGTTAAATAGCTATGACAAATAATACAGAAATCAATATCAATGACGAGCGTGAAATACGTCTTCGTAAATTGAAAGAACTTCAGGAAATGAATATAAGTAGTTATCCTGCTAGAATAAATCGTAAACAAACTATAAAAGAAGCTCTTGACGCAAAAGAAGATGCTGAACTTAGTGTGGCTGGACGTCTTATGACAAAGCGTGATATGGGAAAACTTATGTTTTGTCATTTACAAGATGAGTCAGGTAGAATGCAAATAGCTTTTAAACAAGATGAAATTGGAATTGACAATTACAAATTATTTAGTAAAAAAATTGATTCAGGTGATATTGTTGAAGTTCAAGGTAAAAAATTCATGACACACAAAGGTGAGCCTTCTATTTTGGTGAGTTCTTGGACATTGCTAGCAAAAACTTTGTTACCACTGCCAGACAAATTTCATGGTTTGAACGATGAAGAAGTGCGTTACCGTAAGAGATATTTGGATCTTTTGGTTAATCCAGAAGAAAAAGCCAAAATTATTGTTCGTGGAAAAATATTACGTTATATTCGTGAATTTTTACAAAATGAAAATTTTATTGAAGTAGAAACACCAGTACTTGAAACTATTTCTTCAGGTGCTATGGCTCGTACTTTTGACACACACTTGAATGCTTATGATTTAGATGTGCATTTACGTATTTGTATGGGTGAGCTTTGGCAAAAGAGATTGCTGGTAGGTGGTTTTGAAAAAACTTTTGAAATGGGTAGAGCTTTCCGTAATGAAGGAGTTGATCACCAACATAATCCAGAATTTACTATGCTTGAATATTATTGGGCTTATGCTGATTATGAAGACAACATGACCTTGCACGAAAAATTGATTCCTTATGTTGTTGAAAATTCTATTGGTAAATTGGAAGTAGAAGTAGATGAACACAAAATAAATTTTGCAGGTCCATATCCTCGTATTACTTTTCATGATGCTGTTTTGCAGTATTCTGGTATTGATATTGATGAGTATAATGATTTGGAAGAATTGAAAAAAGTCATGTCATCCAAAGGTTATGATCATGAAAATCTTACCGAACGTGGCAAGTTGCTAGATAATTTGTACAAACAATCAGCTCGCAAAGAATTGATTCAACCAACTTTTGTCTTGAATTATCCAATTGAACTAAAGCCTTTAGCCAAAAAAGCTGAAGATCCAAGATATACCGAAATGTTTCAACTTATCGTCAATGGTTTTGAACTAAGTAATTCTTATACAGAGCTAAATGATCCAATCGACCAGCGTGAAAGATTCGAAGAACAAGTAAAAAACAAAGAAGAAGGGGATGATGAAGCTATGGCTAATGATTGGAGTTATGTGGAAGCTCTAGAACATGGTATGCCTCCAGCTACAGGCACTGGCATTGGTATTGATAGATTTGCAGCACTTATTACTGGTTCACATACTTTGCGTGAAGTGACAGCTTTTCCACTTATGAAACCAGTTGAAGAAGTTGAAGAGAAAGATGAAAAAAAGAAAAAATAATTATTTATGAAAAAAGTAATGGTCTTTGGTACATTTGATATTGTCCATTTAGGGCACTTAAATCTTTTCAAGCAAGCTCACAAACTAGGGGATTGCTTGGTTGTAGTAGTAGCCAGAGATAAGACTTCTAAAAATGTAAAAAATATTGTTTTAGTTAATAATGAAAAAGAACGTTTGGAATTTTTGAAAAATATTATTTTG
>Ga0208863_1001750_pt1 | contig 12657 bp, 9 predicted proteins | sample RifOxyD3_FD_184040 | JGI IMG/M metagenome (GOLD analysis project Ga0208863, IMG submission 184040) | Soil microbial communities from Rifle, Colorado - Rifle Oxygen_injection D3 (SPAdes) | ecosystem: Environmental > Terrestrial > Deep subsurface > Rock core/Sediment | place: Rifle, Colorado...
CGCCGTACTTGGAACGGCGTTGGCGACGATCTTTCACCCCTTGGGTGTCGAGCGTGCCGCGAATGATGTGATAGCGCACACCGGGAAGGTCTTTCACGCGGCCGCCACGGATCATGACGACGGAGTGCTCTTGAAGGTTATGGCCTTCACCGGGAATGTAAGACGTGACCTCGAACCCATTGGTCAGGCGCACTCGGGCGACCTTACGAAGAGCCGAGTTCGGCTTCTTCGGCGTGGTGGTGTACACGCGCGTGCACACGCCGCGCTTCTGGGGGCAGGCCTCCATGGCGGGCACCTTGTTCCGCTTCACCGGAACTTCGCGTCCTAGGCGGATCAACTGGTTGATCGTCGGCATACAACAACTTCCTTCTTCGTGCGCCAAACAACAGGTCGCAAAATGAAAACACTCACTCAGTCCCGACTTGGTACTGACTGGGCGTCCTCCGACCAATCCCGAGGGATCGGCTATGTGTCTCTCATAAACGTAAGCTGCGCGTCTAGATACGGACGTCTACCACCGCAGCCCCGTTGGGAGCGCGCACTATATGCAGGGGCCTACCCCGCGTCAAGCGGAAAGACCGAGGAATTTTCGGGATAAAAAAAAGGCCCGGAACCAGCGAAAATCGCCAATTCCGGGCCTTGTTTGCACGGCGGGTTATTCCCCCGCAGGCGGGTGCTCCTCCGCCACGACGGACTCCAGGGGAATCGCTTCCTCCGGGATCACTTCGGGCAGGGCAGCGCGGTCCCGCGCGGCGGCAATGTGACGGAACTTGTTCATCGTGGCACCGGTCCCGGCGGGGATCAAGCGACCGACGATGACGTTTTCCTTCAGACCGATCAGGTCGTCGGACTTCCCGGACACCGCTGCTTCCGTCAACACGCGGGTGGTTTCCTGGAAGGACGCCGCAGAGATGAAGGAATGGGTTTGCAGGCTGGCCTTGGTGATGCCCTGAAGCACCGCATCGGCCTGGGCCGGGAGATCGCCCAACTTGATCGTCTTTTCGTTTTCCGCGTCGAACTCGCGGCGGTCCACCAACTCCCCAGCCAGGAAGGTGGTGTCGCCGGGCATGGTGACCTCGACCTTTTGCAGCATCTGGCGCGCAATGACCTCGATGTGCTTGTCGTTGATCTTCACGCCCTGGAGACGATACACGTCCTGGATTTCCTTGATCAGGTAGTTGGCCAAGGCTTCCACGCCCAGAACCCGCAGGATGTCGTGCGGAACCGGGTTGCCGTCCATCAGGCTGTCGCCCCGTTCCACAAAGTCGCCTTCGTGGACGGTAATGTGCTTGCCCTTGGGGATCAGGTATTCCTTGGGCTCGCCATTGCCTTCCTCCGGGGTGACCAGGATACGGCGCTTGGCCTTGTAGTCCTTGCCGAAGCTCACCCGACCGGGAATGTCAGAGATGATCGCGTAGTCCTTGGGCTTGCGAGCTTCGAACAACTCGGCCACACGCGGCAGACCGCCGGTGATGTCGCGAGTCTTGGAGCTTTCCCGAGGAATACGGGCCAGCACGTCACCGGCATGCACCGTCTGTCCGTTGTCCACCGAAAGGATGGCGTCCAGGGACATGAAGTAGCGGGCCTCAATGCCATTGGCTAGGGTGACCGGCTTGCCGGTGGCATCAACCAGAGCGATGCGCGGCTTGAGGTCAGAGCCCCGAGGCTGCTGCTTCCAGTCGATCACCACCTTGGAGGCGATGCCGGTGGCTTCGTCCACCACTTCGCGCATGGACAGGCCTTCGACCAAGTCCATGTAGTTCACCACGCCTTCGGTTTCAGTGATGATCGGAATGGTGTACGGATCCCATTCCGCCAGCTTGTCGCCCTTCGTGACCTTGTCTCCCGCCTTCACCAACAGCTTGGCGCCGTAGGGGATGCGGTGACGCGCACGTTCGCGGTTGTTGGCGTCAATCAATACGATTTCCGTGTTGCGGTTCATCACCACAGCCACGCCTTCCGAGTTGGTCACCACGTTGCAGTTCTTCACCGTGATGGTGGCGTCGTGAGTCGCCTCCACCTTGGACTGCTCGGCCCCGCGCTGGGCGGCGCCGCCGATGTGGAACGTACGCATGGTCAACTGGGTGCCCGGTTCGCCGATCGACTGGGCGGCGATCACGCCGACCGCCTCGCCGATGTTGACCTTGGTCCCACGGGCCAGATCGCGCCCATAGCACTTGCCGCAGATGCCTTCTTCGGCTTCGCAGGTCAGCACGGAGCGAATGCGCACCGTTTCAATCCCCGATTCCTCGATGACGTCGGCCGTGGCCTCCGTGATCAGCTCGCCTTGCGGAACCATTACCGCCCCGGTGACCGGGTGGGTGATGTCCTCAAGCGGCGTACGACCGAGAATGCGCTCGCCCAAGCCAACCACCAAGTTGCCGCCTTCGACGACGGCCCCGACCGTGATCCCACGGGTGGTGCCGCAATCGTCCATGGTGATGATGGCGTCCTGCGCCACGTCCACCAGACGACGGGTCAGATAGCCCGAGTTCGCGGTCTTCAAGGCGGTGTCAGCCAGACCCTTACGCGCACCGTGGGTGGAGTTGAAGTACTCCAGCACGGTCAGGCCTTCCTTGAAGTTGGAGATGATCGGAGTTTCGATAATCTCGCCCGAGGGCTTGGCCATCAGACCGCGCATCCCGGCAAGCTGCTTCATCTGAGCGGCGGAACCGCGCGCCCCGGAGTGAGCCATCATGTACACCGAGTTGATGTTAGCGCCTTCCATCTTGGAAATGCCCTTCATCATCTCGTCGGCCACCCGATCCGTGCAGTGCGACCAGGCGTCAACCACCTTGTTGTATTTTTCACCCTGGGTGATCAGACCGTCCTGGTACTGCTGTTCGAACTCTTTGACCTGATTTTCAGTATCGCTGACCAGCTTGGCCTTGGTCAGAGGAATAATCAGGTCGTTCTTGCCGAAGGAAATCCCGGCCAAAGCGGCGTGCTTATAGCCCAGAGCCATCATGCGGTCGCAGAAGATCACCGTCTCTTTCTGACCACAGTGGCGATACACCACGTCGATCAGGTTGGTGACTTCCTTCTTGGTCAGCAGGCGGTTGAACATGCTGAACGGCACTTTGATGTGGCGGGGCAGCACTTCGGACAGCAGCATGCGGCCCGGAGTGGTTTCCACCAGCTTGATCACCGGCTGGCCGTCATCGTCCAGCGTCTTGTAGCGGCAGCGAATCTTCGCGTGCAGCGAGACCACCTTCTGCTCCAGGGCGTGGTGAATCTCGTCGATCCCGGTGAAGGCCATGCCTTCGCCCTTCTCCCCCGCCGCTTCCATGGACAGGTAGTAGATGCCGAGCACGATGTCCTGGGTAGGAACGATGATCGGCTTGCCGTTCGCGGGCGAGAGGATGTTGTTGGTGGACATCATCAACACGCGGGCTTCCAACTGGGCTTCCAGAGACAAGGGCACGTGAACGGCCATCTGGTCCCCGTCGAAGTCGGCGTTGAAGGCGGTGCAGACCAGCGGATGAAGCTGGATAGCCTTGCCTTCCACGAGCACCGGCTCAAACGCCTGAATGCCGAGACGGTGCAGGGTGGGCGCACGGTTGAGCATAACCGGATGCTCGCGGATCACCTCTTCCAGAATGTCCCAGACCTCTGGGCGCTCTTTTTCCACCATGCGCTTGGCGGCTTTGATGGTGGAGGCCATGCCGTAGAGTTCGAGCTTGGAATAGATGAAGGGCTTGAACAACTCCAGGGCCATCTTCTTGGGCAGACCGCACTGGTGGAGCAGAAGCTCCGGGCCCACCACGATGACCGAACGACCGGAGTAGTCCACGCGCTTGCCGAGCAGGTTCTGACGGAAGCGACCCTGCTTGCCCTTGAGCATGTCGGCCAGGGACTTCAGCGGGCGCTTGTTCGCACCGGTAATGGCGCGGCCACGGCGACCGTTGTCGAACAGAGCGTCCACCGATTCCTGCAACATGCGCTTTTCGTTGCGGATGATGATCTCCGGTGCGCGCAATTCGATCAGCCGCTTCAAGCGGTTGTTGCGGTTGATGACGCGGCGGTACAGATCGTTCAGATCGGAGGTGGCAAAACGGCCCCCATCGAGCGGCACCAGAGGGCGCAGTTCGGGCGGGATAACCGGGATCACGTCCAGGATCATCCACTCGGGGCGAGCGCCGGATTCGAGGAAAGCCTCCACCAGCTTCAGACGCTTGACCAGCTTCTTGCGCTTGGCTTCGGACTTGGTTTCCTTGAGATCGACCCGCATGGTCGCACGCTCTTCTTCCATATCCATGGCCATCAGCAGTTCTTTGATGGCCTCGGCGCCGATCCCGGCGCGGAAGGTGTCGTCGCCGTAGGTGTCCTGGGCGTCGAGGTACTCTTCCTCGGACAGCATCTGGAACATCTTAAGCGAGGTCAGACCCGGTTCGGTGACCACATAGTTCTCAAAATAGAGCACCCGCTCCAGATCCTTCAGGGTCATGTCCAAGAGCAGGCCCAGGCGGGACGGCAAGGACTTCATGAACCAGATGTGCGCGACCGGCGCGGCCAGTTCGATATGGCCCATGCGTTCGCGGCGGACCTTGGACAAGGTCACTTCCACGCCGCACTTTTCGCAGACGATGCCGCGATACTTCATGCGCTTGTACTTTCCGCACAAGCATTCGTAGTCCTTCACCGGACCGAAGATGCGGGCACAGAACAGGCCGTCCCGTTCAGGCTTGAAGGTCCGGTAGTTGATAGTCTCCGGCTTCTTGATCTCGCCGAAGGACCAAGACCGGATTTTCTCCGGGCTGGCCAGGGAGATGCGAATGTTGTCGAACGACTGCGGCCCGCTCACTTGGCCGAAGATTTTCATAAGCTCGTTCATGCTTGCCTCTTCATCTGGCTGGGGGCGGTATCGCCCCAGTAATTTAAAAGGGTACCCGCGTTGCCGCCGACCGTTAGCTGTTGTTCGTCAACAATTCGACGTCCAGGCCCAGCGACCGCATTTCCTTCACCAACACGTTGAAGGATTCGGGGATGCCGGCCTCGAAAGTGTCGTCGCCACGCACGATGGCTTCGTACACCTTGGTGCGGCCGGACACGTCGTCCGACTTCACCGTCAGCATCTCCTGTAGCGTATACGCCGCGCCGTAAGCTTCCAGAGCCCACACTTCCATTTCGCCGAAGCGCTGGCCGCCGAACTGGGCCTTGCCGCCCAAAGGCTGCTGGGTGACCAGAGAGTACGGACCAATGGACCGAGCGTGGATCTTGTCATCGACCAAGTGATGGAGCTTGAGCATATAGATATAGCCCACCGTCACTTTGCGGTCGAACTCCAAACCCGTGCGCCCGTCGTAGAGGGTCACCTGACCGGACGTATCCAGCCCGGCCATCTCCAGCATGCCGTTGATGTCGCTTTCCCGCGCCCCATCGAACACCGGAGAACGCCGCCCGCCGTGTTGCGCGCCAGTTCCATCACTTCGTCGTCATTGAGGTCGTCCACATCCTCGGCGTAGTGCTTTTCACCGTAAATCCGCTTAAAGGCGGACTTGAGGTCGGTGATCTTGCCGGACCCGGCTTGCACCTGCTCCAACAACTGATTGATCTGACGACCCAAGCCACGGCAGGCCCAGCCCATGTGGGTTTCCAGGATCTGCCCCACGTTCATGCGCGAAGGCACGCCCAAGGGGTTGAGCACGATGTCCACCGGGGTGCCGTCTTCGTAGAACGGCATGTCCTCGATGGGCACGATGCGCGAAATCACGCCCTTGTTGCCGTGACGACCGGCCATCTTGTCGCCGGGCTGAAGCTTGCGCTTCACGGCCACGAAGACCTTGACCATCTTCATCACGCCCGGAGGCAGTTCGTCACCGCGCTGGAGCTTTTCCACCTTGTTGTCAAAGCGGGCTTTGATCCGACCAATCGCGTCTTCATAGAGCGCCTTGAGGGCCTCGACTTCGACCATCGCCTTATCATCGTCCACGGCGATCTGACGCCACTGACCGGTGGTGTACTCGGCCAGCACATCCTCGGTGATCTTGGCTCCGGTCTTCATGCCTTTCGGCCCGGCGACCGCCTTCTTGCCCAAAACCATTGCCTTGAAGCGTTCGGCGAACGAGCGCTCCAGAATAGCCTTCTCGTCCTCCCGGTCCTTGGCCAGGGCTTCGATCTCGGCCCGTTCGATGGCCAGAGCGCGTTCGTCCTTCTCCACGCCACGGCGGGAGAAGACGCGCACTTCCACCACCGTGCCGGTGGCACCCGGAGGCAGACGCAACGAGGTGTCGCGAACGTCGGAAGCCTTTTCGCCAAAGATGGCGCGTAAGAGCTTTTCTTCCGGCGTCATCGGGCTTTCACCCTTCGGCGTGACCTTGCCGACCAAGATGTCCCCGGCGGCCACTTCCGCGCCGATGTAGATGATGCCCGCCTCGTCGAGGTTTTTCAGGGCGTCTTCACCGACGTTGGGAATGTCGCGGGTAATTTCTTCCTGACCCAGCTTGGTGTCGCGGGCCATGACCTCGAACTCCTCGATGTGAATCGAGGTGAACACGTCGTCGCGGACGATGCGTTCAGAGATCAGGATGGAGTCTTCGAAGTTGTAGCCGTTCCAGGGCATGAAGGCCACCAGGACGTTACGGCCCAGAGCCAACTCGCCCAGGTCCGTGGACGGCCCGTCGGCGATGATGTCGCCCTTGGCCACCCGGTCACCCACCTTCACCAGCGGACGCTGGTTGATGCAGGTGTTCTGGTTGGAACGTTGGAACTTCAACAGACGATAAATGTCCACGCCCGGCGCGGAGGAGGAGGTCTCCTCGGTAGCGCGCACCACGATACGGGTGGCGTCAACCTGCTGCACCACGCCAGAGCGCCGTGCGGAGATGGTCGCCCCGGAGTCCCGCGCCACGGCGCTTTCCATGCCAGTCCCCACCAGCGGGGCCGAAGCCTGAAGCAAAGGCACGGCTTGGCGCATCATGTTCGAGCCCATGAGGGCGCGGTTGGCGTCGTCGTTTTCCAGGAAAGGAATAAGCGACGCGGCAACGGAGACCAACTGCTTGGGCGAGACGTCGATGTAGTCGATCTCGTCCGGGTGGACCATCACGAAGTCCCCGGCCTTGCGGCAGGAGTTGAGGTCGTGAACGAATCCGCCCTCGGCGTTCATCTCGGTGTTGGCCTGGGCAATGATGTACTTGCCTTCCTCCATAGCCGAAAGGTAGTCCACCTGCGGCGTGACCTTGCCGTTTTCCACCTTGCGGTAGGGACTTTCGATGAAGCCGTACTGATTGACCCGAGCGAAGGTAGCCAGGGAGTTGATCAGGCCGATGTTCGGACCTTCCGGCGTTTCAATCGGGCAGATGCGGCCATAGTGGGTCGGGTGCACGTCGCGCACTTCGAAGCCCGCCCGCTCGCGGGTCAAACCACCCGGGCCCAAGGCGGACAGACGCCGCTTGTGGGTGATTTCCGACAAGGGGTTGGTCTGGTCCATGAACTGAGACAACTGGGACGAACCGAAGAACTCGCGCACCGCAGCGGCGGCGGGCTTGGCGTTGATCAGATCATGCGGCATGACAGTGTCGATATCCACCGAGCTCATGCGCTCGCGGATGGCGCGTTCCATACGCAACAGGCCGACCCGGTACTGGTTTTCCATCAACTCGCCGACGGAGCGCACCCGGCGGTTGCCCAGGTGGTCAATGTCGTCGATTTCCCCGATGCCGTCCTTGAGTTGGACCAGGGTCTTGATGATCGCCAGAATGTCTTCACGACGCAGGACGCGGATGGTGTCCGGCACGTCCTTGTTGGTAAAGCCCAGACGGGAGTTCATCTTCACGCGGCCCACCGAGGACAGATCGTAGCGCTCGGAATCAAAGAACAGGCCACGGAACAGAGCGTCGGCGGTTTCCAACGTCGGCGGCTCGCCCGGGCGCATCACCCGGTAGATGTCGATCAGGGCTTCTTCGCGGGAGCTGTTGCGGTCTAGCGCCAGAGTGTTGCGAATGTACGGGCCGATATTGATGTGATCGATGTGCAGAATGGGCAGCTCGGTCACACCAGCGGCTTCCAAGGCCGCCAGAACGGGCACCGTGATCTCCCCACCGGCTTCAACATAAATCTCGCCGGTCGCTTCGTTGATCACATCGCGGGCGGCGTAACGACCGTCCATGTCCTCGTGCGCCACGCGCATCTCTTCCAAGCCGCCTTCCAGCAGCTTTTTGATCAGACGACGGGTCATCTTTTCCCCGGCCTCAGCCACGACCTTGCCGGTCTTAGCGTCCACCAGATCATGGGCCAGCTTGTGGCCGCGCTGGGCTTCGCCGTCGAAGGCGGTTTTCCAGCCGTCCTTGTCGCGGGTAAAGCTCAAGGTGTCATAGAAGTAATCCAGAATGCCTTCGGAGGTCATGCCTTCGATATCGGCCGGGTCCACTTCGAGATTGTTGGCCAGAGCCTCACGGCGCTTGGCCTCGGACTCGGTGGTCGGCAAGGCGTAGAGCAAGGTGGTCACCGGCAGCTTGCGGCGACGGTCGATACGCACATAGACCATGTCCTTGGCGTCGAATTCGAAGTCCAGCCAGGAGCCGCGATAGGGGATAACCCGCGCCGCGAACAGATACTTGCCGGAGGAGTGAGTCTTGCCCTTGTCGTGGTCGAAAAACACGCCGGGGGAGCGGTGCATCTGGGACACGATCACGCGCTCGGTGCCGTTGACCACAAAGGTGCCGTTGGAGGTCATGAGCGGCATGTCGCCCATATAGACTTCCTGTTCCTTGATGTCGCGGATGGAGCGGGCCCCGGTGTCCTCGTCAATGTCCCAGACCAGAAGGCGCAGGGTCATCTTGAGCGGTGCGGCGAAGGTCATGCCCCGTTGCTGGCATTCTTCCACGTCGTACTTGGGTTCCTCGAATTCGTAAGACACGAATTCCAGCTCGCCCTTGCCGGTGAAGTCCTTAATCGGGAAGACAGACTTGAAGACTTCCTGCAGCCCCGTATCGGTGCGCTTGGCGAGGGGCACGTCCTTCTGCAAGAACTGTTCGTAGGAGTTCTTCTGCACCTCGATCAGATTGGGCATCTGAGCCACCGAGGGAATCCGTCCAAAATCCTTACGAATGCGTTTCCGACCTGTGAACGTTTTTGACATCGTCGCTTCCCGCACTAAAACTGTTTTCACCGCACCGGCCACCGGATCTTCCGCTGGCCTGAAAATCTTTTAAAAACAATGGGTTGATAAATCAAACCCTTGCCCGCGTTCTAAAACGCGGTAAGGCTGGGAAAGAGGGGCGTCGCCGCCCGATCCTTCCCAGCCCTGTCACGCGCAGAGGCGCAAAGCGCTCTCCACTACTTCAGCTCGACCTTCGCACCAGCGTCTTCGAGCTTCTTCTTCAGGGAGGCGGCTTCGTCCTTGTTGACGCCTTCCTTCACGTTCTTCGGAGCGCCTTCGACCAGGTCCTTGGCTTCCTTCAGGCCCAGGCCGGTAATGGCGCGGACTTCCTTGATCACGTTGATCTTCTGGGCGCCAGCGTCGACCAGAACCACGTTGAACTCCGTCTGCTCTTCAACAGCGGCAGCAGCGGCGGGAGCCGCAGCGGCCACGGCCACCGGAGCGGCCGCAGACACGCCCCACTTCTCTTCGAGAAGCTTGGACAGCTCAGCGGCTTCGATAACGGTCAGAGCGGACAAAGCGTCCACGAGTTTGTTAAGATCGGCCATGTTTTCTATCTCCTAACTTGGCTTTGAACTTGTTGAAACATCCGCCTTAAGCGGCCTCGTCCTTGCGCGCATGGGCACCAATCACACGGGCGATCTGGCCGCCTGGAGCTTGGAGAATTCCTGCGATACGGGTCGCCGGGGTCTGGATCATGCCCAAGAGCCTGGCGCGGAGTTCGTCAAGGGACGGCAGGGACGCCAGGGCTTTGACCCCGTTGACATCCAAAACCTGCGTTCCCAGCGATCCGCCCAGGATCACGAGCTTGTCGTTTCCTTTGGCGTAATCCACGACGACCTTGGCGGCAGCCACGGGGTCATCCGAATAGGCAATTGCCGTCGGACCCGTGAACATGTCGTTCAGGCCTTCGTAGTTCGTCCCCTTAAGAGCGAGACGCGTAAGACGGTTCTTGGTCACCTTGAAGCTGGCACCCGCTGTACGCATCTGCTTGCGAACGGTTTCCACCTGTCCGACCGTCATGCCCTTGTAGTGGACGACAACGACCAGGGTGGTCTTCGCAAACACCGCGTTCAGTGAAGCAACCAGATCTTTTTTCTCTTCTCGGTTCACTTCCGTCTCCGCAAATTGTCCTGGGGCCCAATATGGGCCTTCGGACGGTTGCCGAATGATCCTCTCCACCGAAGCGGTCGGGATCGGTTCGACCTGTCCCAGAAGTTCAAGCCACGCGACGCTTTGGGCGTCTTAGTGATCTCTCATCTCCTGTCTGTGCAGGCGGTTTCCCATTAAGTCCTTCAGATGAAGGACGCCTACGGTCTCGGACAGGTTGGACGCCCGAGGGCGTCCTCTCCTGCTCCGCCCGAGGACGGAGCAGGAAACTCTTCGCGTCAGGCGCTGAAATCGCCGACGTTAATCTTCACGCCCGGCCCCATGGTGGAGCTTAAAGCGACCTTCTTGAGGAAGGTGCCCTTGGCCCCCGAGGGTTTGGCGCGGAGAACGGCGCGCACGAAGGCGGTCACGTTCTCTTCCAATTGAGCCTGGCTGAAGCTGGCCTTGCCAACCCCGGCGTGGATGATCCCCGCTTTTTCAACGCGGAATTCCACCTGACCGGCCTTGGCAGCACGAATGGCTTCGGTCACGTTGGGGGTCACAGTGCCCAGCTTGGGGTTCGGCATCAGGCCGCGCGGACCCAGCACCTTACCCAGCTTACCCACCACGCCCATCATGTCCGGGGTGGCGATGCAGCGGTCGAAGTTCATTTCGCCCGCCAGCACACGCTCGGCCAACTCGTCACCACCCACCAGATCGGCTCCAGCGGCTTCGGCTTCTTTGACCTTGTCACCTTTACAGAACACGGCGACCCGCAGGGTCTTGCCGGTGCCGTGAGGCAATTCGATGACGCCACGGACCATCTGGTCGGCATGACGCGGATCGACGCCCAGGTTCATGGCCACTTCCACCGTTTCGTCAAACTTGGCGGTAGCGCGGCTCTTCACCATCTTCACCGCCTCAGCGATCTGATAGGAGGAGTCCGGGTTGATGCCCTCGCGGGCCGAAGTCAGTCTTTTTCCCTTGTTCGCCATGATTCTACTCCACCACTTCCAGGCCCATGGACCGGGCGCTGCCGATCACCATTTGCGCTCCGGCTTCGATGTCGGCGCAGTTCAGGTCCGCCATCTTGGCCTTTGCGATTTCGCGCACTTGGGCCATGGTCACCTTGCCGATGGTTCCCCGGCCGGGTGTGGTCGTTCCCTTGGTGATCCCCGCAGCCTTCTTCAGGAAGTAGGTCATCGGGGGGGTCTTGGTAACAAAGGTAAAGGTGGAATCGGAAAACGCCGTGATAACGACGGGGATGGGCATCCCTTCTTCCATGCCTTGCGTGGCCGCATTGAAGGCCTTGCAGAATTCCATAATGTTCAAGCCGCGCTGGCCAAGGGCCGGGCCGATCGGCGGCGAAGGATTAGCCTTGCCAGCCGGGACTTGCAACTTGATGTAGCCCGTAATTTTCTTCGCCATTTTCTAACCTCAGTCCTTTTCAACTGTCGGGGAACATCCCCAGGCCGTGGTGCGGCGATGGCTCGCCTCCCACGGATTTCACGCGGCCCCGAAAGGAGCCGCCGCCCGCGCTAGTCGATCTTTTCGACCTGCGCGTATTCCAATTCCACCGGCGTAGCGCGCCCGAAGATGGACACCGACACCTTGAGCCGGGCCTTCTCCTCGTCCACTTCCTCCACCATGCCGTTGAAGGAGGTGAAGGGGCCATCGCACACGCGAACCTGTTCGCCCACTTCGAACACCACGGTGGGCTTGGGACGGTCGATGCCTTCTTGCACCTGATGCAAGATGTGATCGACTTCCTTCTGCGACACCGGAGCGGGCTTGCCGTGAGCGCCCAGGAACCCGGTCACTTTGGGCGCATTCTTGACCAAGTGCCAAGCGTCGTCGCTCATCTCCATCTTCACCAGCACATAGCCAGGGAAGAACTTACGGTCGGAGGCGACCTTAGCTCCACGGCGCACTTCCACCACTTCCTCGGTGGGCACCAGGACTTCCTCGATCTTCTCGCTCAAACCCTTCTGCGCCGCTTGCTCGCGGATAGACTGGGCGACCTTGTTCTCGAAGCCGGAGTAGACGTGAATCACATACCAACGCGCGGCCACCATCAACCTCCCAGCCCAAAAATGAACTTCACGCCCGACGACATAAGCTGGTCCACGATGAAAAAGAACGTGGAGGCCAGAACCACCATCAAGAACACCATGCTGGTGGACAGCATAGCTTCCTTACGGGTCGGCCAGGTGACCTTGCTAAATTCCTGCCGGACCTGACGGATAAACTGTCCCGGAGTGGTTTTCGCCATTTTTTATCCTAAAATCCAAACCTGCTGTGCGACGCGGACGCCAAAAACCAAACCAAACACCGGACCTCACCGGGGAACGATGGGGAACTGGCAGGGGCAGAAGGGATCGAACCCTCGACCTGCGGTTTTGGAGACCGCCGCTCTACCAGCTGAGCTATACCCCTGTATTCCCACTTTCTGCTTGCGCAGAAAGGCC